>ERZ773239.407-NODE-407-length-47013-cov-9.273393_pt1 | contig 47013 bp, 43 predicted proteins | sample MGYA00580521_ERZ773239 | MGnify/ENA primary metagenome ERZ773239 (study PRJEB29015, sample SAMEA2737801) | human gut metagenome | biome: human gut; feature: human-associated habitat; material: faeces | place: China | collected 2012 ... | reverse complement strand
TTTTAATATATAATACTTATTAGGATTAATTTTGAAAAAATTTGTTCTTTATTTTCACTTATATTTTTATATTAAAAAATCTTATTCTAAAATATTTAATTTATTTATATAAAATTTACTTAAATGCTATAATAATATCATATACTTTTGTAATAGTAACCTAAAACTAAACTATAAGGTCTATATCTAAAACTAATAAAATATATAAAAAACTCCCTATTTTAATCATCAATAGGAAGTTCTTTAATAGTATCACCAATAATCTTTATACCCTTTTCTATTTCTTCAAAAGATAGTCTAGAAAAACCTAGCCTCAAAGTGTTATTTATTTCATTATTAATATAAAATATATCTCCTGGCATAAAAATAACACCTTTTTTATAACATTTATTTAATAATTCTCTAGTGTCTATATTTTTAAACTTTAAAAATAAATGAAGTCCACCATCTCCAAAAATATATTCATTAGGAATATACTTTTCTACACATTTATATGCAAAATTAAATTTCTCTCCATAAAATTTACGTGCTTTTTTGATATATTTTTCAAATGCTCCACTTTGTAAATAATCATATAGTATTCCTTGATCTAAAAAAGATACATGTATATTTCTACATCTTTTCACACTCTCTAATTTTGAAATAGCATTTTTATCTGCTAATATCCACCCTATTCTCATACCTGGAAATAATATTTTTGAAAAACTACCAATATAAATTACTCCATTATTTAAATTATCTAATGAGCATATAGGAAATATATGGGAACTAGAATAAAGCAGCTCCTCATTAAATCCATCCTCTATAATTGGTATATTATTATTTTTCATCAAATTATAAAATTTGTACCTATTTTCAGGTGACATTACAGTACCAGTTGGATTATGATATGATGGTGTAATATAAGCAAACTTTATTTTATCTTTATATTTCTCTAACTTTGATTCTAACATATCAAAGTCTAATCCATTTTCATCTATATCTACTCCAATTAAATTTAATCCTAAAGCCTTCATAATCTTTATAGATGTGTTGTGAGTTGGATTTTCACAAATTATATAATCTCCTGGTGAAGTAAATGAAGATAAAATAATATCTAAGCCTTCTGTAAATCCATTAGTTATTAATATATCTTTGTTACATGTATCAACACCTTTTTTATTCATATATTCTAATAGATACTCTATAAGAGGCTTATATCCCTTTGCATAACCATAATTAAGTAACTTATGTCCTTCTAAAGATAGTCTATTTAAAAATGATTTTTTTAATTCATCTATATCAAACATATCTCCATTTGGAGATATACTTTTAAAAGAAATCAAACCATTTTCCCAAGGTATTTCATTTTTTATTATATCCATATCATTTGCCACTTTAGCATAGCTGTTTTGTTTATCTTCCCAATTAATACACCAATTACTTTTAGTTAAGCTACTATTTGACTTTGCAAAAGTTCCCTTACCTGATACTGAATATATTAGTCCATCAGCTTTTAATTCTTCATAGGCTAAATTTACAGAATTTCTACTTACCTTTAAAATTTGGCTAAGTTCTCTTGTAGAAGGTAGCTTACTATTATTAGGTATCAATCCTTTTAATATCATATTACTTATATATCTTTTTATTTGTATATAAATTGGTTCATCTTTGTTAATTACAAGATTAGAAAGTAACACCTTATCACCTCAATTTTATTGTCTACTTGATGGTTTTAAGGAATATTCTATTATTTTATATAATAAATCATTAAAACTTAAACCTGCCTCAGTTTCACTTTTGGTATTGAACTAATTTTAGTTAATCAATAAAGTGCATTTAATTTAAGAACATATGGTACACCATCGTATATTATCATATCAATTCTTACATAAGCTTTGCAATAAAAAATTCGCTTCGCTTGAGCGATGTGTCGGTGAAACATTTCATTTCACCAACGATATATTTAAAAAATAAAATAATACTCTTAGACCTAACACAATTACCATTAAGTTTACATAATTTAAATAAAGTAACCTTAAGTTGGGTTAAATAAAATTTACATATTCTATTAATATATTCTAATGTTATAAATTATCCATAATATAATATATCATCAAATCCTGCTGGTTATTTGCCATCAGGATTTAATGCTATATTATTATTTTTATCACTAAAAGCTAATTTCAATAAAATAGGTGAAATTATAGTTGTGACAACAACAACTATAACAATAGGTCCTAACATTACACTAGAAAGCACTCCAAGTGCTGCACCCTTGCTTGCAACTATAAGTGCAACCTCACCTCTAGACACCATACCCGTTCCTATTTGTATACATTCCTTATTTGAAAAATGACAAATCTTAGCACCTATACCTGCACCTATAATTTTAGTTAATATAGCCACAACAGTAAGTGCAGTAGCAAACATTACTATTGCCATACTCATATTAGGCAATACTACCTTAAGTCCGATACTAGCAAAAAACACTTGTGATAGTAAAGAATAAGATAAAATATCTAATCTACTAGCTACATATGTTTTTCTCTCTACATTAGATAATATCAACCCTGCAATAAATGCACCAGTAATATCTGCAACACCAAATATCTCTTCAGAAACATAGGATAATAGTAAACAAAATACAAGAGCAGCAGTTATAAATCTTCTTCTATCTCTATTTTCATATTTCATCCATATATCAAATGCTTTATGTGAAGTAATTCCAATTACAATTACAAAAATAAAGTATGCAACTATTTTTAGTAATACAAAACCAACATTTACAGAAGTATCTGCCATACTACTTATAATAGTTAATGCAATAATACCTAGTATATCATCTATAATAGCTGCCCCTAATATGGCAGTACCTGCAGAAGTATTTAGTTTTCCCATTTCTTTTAAAGCCTCTACAGTAATACTTACAGAAGTTGCTGTTAAAATAACTCCTATAAATATATTTTGTAATAAAACATTTGTAGTAGCTTCTTTCATTAAATCTAGGTCACTAAATAGATATGCCACTAAAAATCCACCAATCAACGGAATTAATACACCAAATAAAGCAATTATAAAAGATGCTTTCCCGGTTTTCTTAAGTTCATTTAAATCCGTATCTAGACCTGCAGAAAACATTAATAAAATAACTCCAAGTTCAGATAACTGTATTATAAAATTTGTTTCTTTTAAAATATTAAGCATTGCTGGCCCAAAAATTAATCCTGCTAATAATGCACCTACTACTTGAGGCATTTTAAATTTTTTAGTAATTATACCTAAAAGTTTTGTACTTAATAGTATTAATGCTAAATCTAATAAGTATCCATAAGACAACATACAACAATCCACCTCCAATAAATTTTGTTTATATAAGAAATAACATTATATTAATATATGAAAACTATACCAAAATGCTACATCTTAAATTAAACTAATCATAAAAACTTACTTTACTTGATATTTTACTTAAATTAACACTTTAATACTTTTTAATGCTTATTTAAAAAATCTTCATCTAAATATCTAACTTAAAATATATTATTTTTTCCCTAATATATATTTTTTAGATTATTACTAAATGACAATTCATTTAAATAAGTTTTTAAGTATAAAATATGCTTATATAATAAAAACCTATATAAAGATATAGATTTTATTAAATCAAATTATCTTTATATAGGTTTTATATATATTTTATCTTTTATTGTTCTTTCTAATATTTCTCTTTATTTGAGTTGTTGGAGCATGATTTGTTCCATGTTGCCCTTATGTATTCAATATTCTTTATTAGTTTCTACAAAGAAGACAATTTTATTTACTCAAATATATGTTTAATAAACTGCATAGGACTATATATAATAAGTCTAGGTCCAGAAAACTTCATAACATCTTTAATCTTAACTTTCATATCCTTTTTGTAGCAATGTATCGGACATTTACTACAAAAGCTCTTTTCATTTCCAAACTTACAAAAATCAAGTCTCTTATGTGCATACTCTAATAGTTCTTGGCAATCTTCACATAATCCATTTTTATGCTTATGCTTCTTTTTACAATATATATTTATCATAAGATTTATAGTTTGTTTTTCTTTTTCTATTCTAGTCATAATCTCACCTTTAGTTATAACTTAATGTATTATTTTTTACATAAATCTTTTTATCACATATAGCTGCACTTGATTTTCTGTGAGATACCATTACAACAGTTTTATCCTTACAATGATTTTCTAAACTCTTTAATATTTCAGCTTCATTTAAAGTATCTAAATTACTTGTAGGCTCATCAAGTATTAATATATCTCCATCATGTAGGAAAGCTCTAGCTATACCCAATCTTTGTCTTTCTCCAGAAGATAAATTTCCACCTAACTCTCCGACATTAGTTTTATATCCTTGTGGTAAAGTAGTTATAAAATCATGTATTGATGCTTTTTTACAAGCCTCTATTACTTCTTCTTCAGTAGCATCAATCTTACCTATTTTTATGTTATTTTCTATACTATCATTAAATAAGAAAGTCTCTTGTGTAACTAAAGTTTGAGTTTTTCTTAAAGTCTTAGTTGGAACATTTTTTATATTCTTATTATCTATGTTTATTGATCCATTGTTTACATCCCAGAATCTCATCATAAGCTTAAGTAATGTACTCTTACCGCATCCACTTTCTCCAAGTATAGCTATTTTTTCACCTTTTCTTATATCTAGGTTTATATTATTTAATAATTTTTCATTTCTATCACCGTAGTTAAAGTCCATATTTTCTATAGACATTTCTGAAGTTTTAAGAGTTATTTCACCTTCTACTTCATCAACTGCTGGTACTTCATCTAATATATCAAATAATCTTTGAGCACAAGCAAAAGTATGTATTAAGTTATTTGATAAGTTACTTAAAGCTACAACTGGACCAAATGAACTAGATAATAGTACTATTGCTACTATTAACTCTCCTAAATTTAATACATTATTTTGCATTAAGTGTATACCAACAAATAAGAAAGTTAATATAGCTATCATTATAGTTACATCTGTACAAGCTCTTATTATACCTTCATGTTTTTTGATATCATCTAATTTAGCATTTAGTCTATCACTATTTTCATTTATTTTAGCTAATCTTTTTTCACCTTGATTAAATAATAATACTTCTTTTATACCTTTTAATGATTCTAATAAGAAACTATTTGTTTTAGCAAATTCTTCTCTATATTCTACTCCAGCCTTATTTCCATATTTAGAAGAGAAAACTGGTATTACATAACCTACTATTATATAGAATCCTGCTGATATTAATCCAAAGTATATATTAATACTTCCTAAAACTAACGCTATTATTATAGAAGTAATTATTGCTATGGCTATTGGAGCTACTGTATGAGCATAAAACACTTCTAATAATTCTATATCACTTGTTATTACTGAAATTAAATTTCCTTTTTCCTTAGATTCTAGCTTTGATGGTGCTAATTTTCTAAGTGCTTTATATACCTTATCTCTAAGTATTGCAAGTATCTTAAAGGCTATATAATGACCTGAATATTGTTCTATATATCTAAGTAATCCTCTAAGTACTGCACATACTATTATTACAGTTATACTTGTTTTAAATGTTACTGACATATCTATTCCAAGCTTTGTAGCAATAGCAACGCCTCCAAAAGTTGTTATTGCTATTGCAGCTAAAAATCCTAGTACTCCAAAGCTTATTGTTATCATCATAACTGGTGCTAGTGGCTTAAGTATTTTTATAAGCCTTGCCATAATTTTCATACCTGATTGTCTATTATTCACTTATAGCCACCTCCTTTTGTGTTAATTCCTCATTGTATATACTTTCTAAGTTATTTTGATGATTTACTAACTGTGCATATTTTCCGTTATACATCATAAGGTCTTTATGACTTCCACTTTCTACTATATTACCTTTATCTAATACATAGATGTTATCTGCATTTTTAACATTGGCTAATCTATGAGATATTACTATAACAGTTTTATTTTCTGATAACTCATATATAGATTTCCATATCTTTTCTTCACTTTCTACATCTATATTTGAAGTTGCTTCATCGAATATATATATTTCTGGATTAGTTATTATAGTTCTAGCTAAAGCTAATCTTTGCTTTTGACCACCTGATAGTAGTGATCCACCTTCTCCAACATTTGTTTGTAATTTTTCTGGTAAGCTTTGTACAAAATCATATAAATTAGCTTTTTTAAGTGCTTCATTTATTTCTCTTTCATTTGCATCAAATTTACCCATTCTTAAGTTGTCTTCTATTGTTCCATTAAATATGTATGCACTATGGTTTATAAATCCAACCTTTTTAGTTAATACTTCAAATGGTATATAATTTAAATTTATTCCATTTAGTGTTATTTCACCACTATCTACTTTTTCTTGTTTTAATAGTAAGTTAGTTATAGTACTCTTACCACATCCACTTTCCCCAACTAAGGCAATCATTTTTCCTTTTGGTATAGTTACATTTACATTTTTAAGTACTTTTCTTTCTTTGTCATAACTAAAGTCTACATTTTTTATTTCTATATTTATATCTTTTAATAAATTCATTTCTTCTTTAGTTAAGTTTTCTACTTTTTCTATTTCTGCATCTAATAAATTAAATATTTTATCACTTGCAGCCATACCATTCATAGCTACGTGGAAATATGATCCTAATAGTCTAAGTGGTATAAAGAATTCTGATGAAAGTAATATTATTATAAGTACTTGACCTATAGTTATATTTCCTTGACTATATTGATTTATAGCTATTATTATACCTAGAGCTGACCCTCCAAAAGCAATAAGATCCATAATATTTATAGAGTTTAATTGCATTGATAATACTTTCATAGTTATATTTCTGAAGTTTTCAGCTTCTTTGTTCATTTCTTCATTTTTTTCTTCATCTAAGTCATATATTTTTAATGTTGTAAGTCCATGTAAGTTTTCTAAGAAAGAATCTCCTAGATTAGTATATATACCCCAGTACTTTCCTAATAACTTTTTAGCAAATTTCATTACAGCTACTATTGATACTGGTATTAAAGGTACACATATTAATAGTACTATAGCAGCTTTAAAGCTTATTGGTGCTACCACTACAAATAGTGTAAGTGGTGCTAATAAACTATAAAATAATTGAGGTAAATATCTACCAAAATATATTTCTAAGGCTTCTACTCCATCTACTGATATTTGTACAGTTGATGATGTTGATATTGTATCTTTATAGTTAACACCTAAATCTAATAACTTTTGGTATATTTTTGATCTTAAGCCCTTTCTAACTTCTGTTGAAGATTTAGAAGAAAACTTTGTTGATAAGAAATTACATACAAATCTAATTCCTAACATTGCTACTATAAATACTGCTGAACCTAAAATATTTATATTAAAATCATTATTATATAGTTTATCTATTACATTACCTATATAAACTACTATTGCAATATTACATATTATAGATATCCAGTTCATTAAAACTGTCATACCTATCCATTTTTTTGACTCATCACAAAGTGATAATAATCTTTTATTGACCATCATATGCCTCCCTATTTGTCTCAACTTTTATTGTCTTCATCCTTGTAAATACTATTACTTTTGCCAACCACATTATTATGATTATCATTCTCATCATTGTATTTTCTATAGTTATAAACATAAACAGTAGTAATAGTGATACTGGAACTGTTAAGCAAAGTTTTGCTTTTAAAGTCATTCCACCTTTTTCTACAAATGATTTTACATATTTTTCGTACATCTTAGTTTGCATAAACTTTTCATTTAATTTTTCACTACTTTTTAATAAACAAAATGATGTTAATAAAAATAATGGTGTTGTTGGTAGCAGTGGTAAAAATATTCCTATAAAACCTAGTACAAAGGCTATTAATCCAACTAATAAGTACATTGCCTTTTTTAATTTACTCATTCTACTCTCCTCCTAGCAAACTTTTCGTGGAATAAAATAAATTTCATCCTCATCTTTTCCTATAAATCCTTCTACCTGATAAACATCTTTTATAATATTTTCATTTATTATTTTAGATGGACTTCCTTCATTTACAATTGATCCATTTTTCATAATTACTATATTATGACTATATTTTATAGCTTGGTTTATATCATGAAGTACCATAACTATAGTTATGTTATGCTCTTCATTAAGCTTTTTAACAACTTCTAGTATTTCTATTTGATGGTATATATCTAAATAAGTTGTTGGTTCATCAAGTAGTAAAACTTCCGTATTTTGTGCTAAAGACATAGCTATAAAAGCTCTTTGCCTTTGACCTCCTGATAAATCCATTACCTTTTTATGTCTTATTTCAGATAGATTTGTAGCCTTTATTGCAAAATCAATTAATCTTTTATCTTCCTTTGAATTTTTTTTATAAGGACTTCTACCATAACTTACTAAAGTTTCTACATCTATATCCTCTGGTGCACTATTATGCTGATGTACACAAGCTATATGTTTTGCTATTTCTTTATACTTTAATTTATTTAATTTTATATCATCTAAATATATATCACCTTTTTGTGGCTTATTAAAACAAGATAGAATACTAAGTAATGTTGACTTACCACTTCCATTTGGGCCAAGTATTGTAGTTACTTTTCCTTTTGGTATATCTATATTTAAATTTTTTATAAAAGTCTTATCTTTGCTATATGAAAAATCTATATTTTTTCCTTTTAACATTATCTTTTTCTCCTTTTAAGCAGATATATAAAGAATGGAGCACCTATAACTGACATTACAAGACCAACTGGTATTTCATAAGGTTTAAACATAGTTCTGCCTAACGTATCTGCAAGTACTAGTAGAATACTTCCTAATGCAGCACTAAATGGTATTAGATAGTTGTGATTTGAGCCTATTATAAATCTTGCTATATGAGGTACTATAAGACCTACAAAAGATATTACTCCACCTACACCAGTTGATGTACTTGCTAAAAATACTGCTATAGCTGATATAATTATAGTTTGCTTTGTAGTATCTACTCCTAAACTTTTAGAAGTTTTATCCCCTAAAGATAGTAAATTACAAGTTTTACCTGTCATTAACGCTAAGCTTATACCTAATATAGTACATATTGCTAATATATTTACATCACTTTTAGTTACTGTTGCTAGACTTCCACTTAACCACATATCTATACTATTTTGTACTCCACCATTAAACATAGTAACTATGGATGCCATAGATGTAAGTAATGCATTTATAGCAACCCCTGCTAAAACGATTCTTATAGGTGAAAATCCTTTATCATACGCTATTAGATATACCATTATACCAGCAACACTTCCACCTATAAATGAAACCACTGACTTAAATTCATTTAATTCTGGGAAAAATACCATAATTATTATAGCTACTAAGCTAGCTCCAGATGATATTCCCGTAATCCCTGGATCTGCTAGTGGATTTTTCATAACTGCTTGTAAAAGTGTTCCTGCTACACCTAAACTTGCACCAATTAATACTGCACATAATACTCTAGGTAGTCTTACATCTTTAATTATTCCAATATTACCATTATTATCATTTTTTATTAATCCTGTTATTAATTCATTAAAGCTTATTTCTATACTTCCTGTTTTCATTGAATAAAGAACTATAGTAGCCAAGGCTACTATAGATACTAATATATATATTATTTTTTTATTATTTTCTAAGTTAAGTACTTTACTGCTCATATAATATATCTCCTAACAAATCTAGCGCTTCTATCACCTTTAGATTTGCACTCATTCCAAAATATTCACTATCTAAATAAATTACCTTATTATTTTTTACTGCATTTATACTTTTCCAAGAATCCTTTGCAAGCTCCTCTGCTACCGTTTTTTTAGTTTCGTCTGGTAAAGCATGCATCGTTACAAGTATCTTATCTGGATTTGCCTTTATTATTTCTTCCATATTAACTTGTATATATGACGAGTTTCCTTCACTAAATACGTTATTCCCTCCACAGATTTGAACTAAATTACCTGTATAAGATTTATCTGTTCCTATCATTACTGATCCTGGAGCTCCAAAAAGTATCATTACTTTTTCATCATTTTTTTCTTTATTATCTAAAGATACTTCTTTATCTTCTAATTCTTTTAATATTTCATTTGCTTTATCATTTTTATCAAATCTTTCACCTAATGTTTTTATTGTTTCTTTTAAACCATCTACATTAGTCAAATTTACAAACTCACTTGGTATATTATTTTGTGTAAAAGTCTTTTTATAGTCTTCACCTAAAGTATCTACTGATACTACAACTGTTGGATTTAGTGATTTTATTATTTCCATATCTGGATTCATTGGACTTCCTACTTCTGTTGCATTTTTTACACTTTCTGGTAACTCATAAGAAGTAGTTGGAACACCACTTACTTTTACACCTAATTTATCTAATATTTCTGTAACCGCTACTGAAGTTGCAACTACAACTTCTTCACCTTGTTTTACTTCACTAGTTTGTATATCATTATTTTCACTGCTTGAACATCCTACAGTTAAAGCTAGTGATAATGTCATCATAACTATAGAAGTTATATATTTTTTAAGTTTCATAATGTCTCTCCTATTTATTATTTTTATCTTCAACTATTTCAGCTTTAACTATTAATCTGTCTTTACCTTTATTAGTACAAGTAACTATTGTCAGTTCTTTTATTTCATTGTCTTGGTCTAATACAAAGGTATCCTCAGGATTAACCTCAAAAATATCTTTTACTACATATGTAAATTCATTGTTTAAAGTTTTTATTATTATTTCATCATCTAAATTAATTTTATGAAGTTCATTAAATACTTCATTATATCTGTAACTACTATGACCTGCTAAAGAAAAGTTCCCATATTCTCCTGGCATAGCAGTATTTTCAAAGTGGCAAACATAATGATTTAAGTATTGCTTTTCAATACTTTCAACTACTACTGTGTTTAGTTTTATAGATGGTATATTTATAATTGCTATCTCATCTCCAGCTTTTACATTTGTAAAATCATCTTCTTTAGATTCTTTAGCATTTTTATCTATTTTTTCTTCAAAACTTTTAGTTGATTTATTTTCTAGATACTTTGAATAGCCCTTTATAGATAGTGAGCCTACACAAATTAATAGCCCCACTGTTATTAATATTTTAGAAATTTTAGATTTCATATATTATTTTTTAGCCTTCATTATAAAAAATGCTGCTACTAAAACAACTACTACTCCTATACCTACATATAAGATAGTGTTATTATTATTTGTATCAGTTACTGCTTCAACTGTTGAATCTACTTCTTCCTCAACCACTTCTTCTTTAGGCTCTTCTATCTTTTCTATTAAATTCAAAGTATCTGTTTTAGTTATTATTCCAAACTCAACATCTCTACCCATAGCATCTACATACATACTAGCTTTCATATCTGGTTCTATTGTATCTGTTTCAAAACCTAATTCTATTGTATGGTTTTCATTATCTTCATTGATTATATCAAGATTTACATTTTCACCATTTATTGAAATTTTGTGGTCTTTCATATAATTTGCACCACTAAATTTAATGGTATAATATACTTTACCACCTTTAATCTCTAATTTCATAGTTGGATCTAAGTAACTTCTTGCCATACTCATTCCTATTTCACTTTCATGATTCACATCATTTTGTACTTCATAAATTCCACTTTCAACTTCACTTAATTCTAATGCACTCGAATTTATTCCAGATGTAATAATAAATACTGTAACTAGTATTACTGATAATATTGATTTTATATATTTCATATCTATCTCCCTCTTAATTATCTTAGTTATATTTGTATATTATCATCATTGATAATCATTGTCAATTAATATTTATTATTAATGATATTGACTTTTTTTATTTTTATGTTAATAATATATTGATAGTGATTTTCATTTATATTCAATATTTTATTTAATATACATTATTATTTCTTAAATATATTTGTTTTTTTATAAATATATTTGTATTAATTGAAATGGGGGTGAACTTTTTGAATACTATTTCTAATATATTAGAAGATTTTTTTCATTGCCTTAAATTACCAATAAAGGCTATTGATTCTAACTATAATTTAATTTATAAAATAGGAGTAAGTGACGAATTGGATGGTTTCATTTCTAGTTCTCTATTTATAGAAAAAATAAAAAGTAATAAAGAAAACTTTTCATTTTCTATAATTGATTTTGAAGATAATATAAACTTTCTACTAGTTCCTATATCTAAATTTGATAAAAATAAAGGTTTTTTTATTATTGGACCATTTAAATCTGTTGATAATACATATAACAATATACCTTACTTACCTAATACATGCATAAATTATGTATATAATTTATTAATAACAATAAGCGATGACAAATTCAGTAAGGGTAGAATCAATCTTCAGTTTAGCCCTTATGTAAAAAAAGCTGTTGAGTACTGTATAAAAAACTTTGATTCACATATATCTATTGATTTGATTTGTGATGAACTGAATATAAATAAAAGTTATTTTTGTAAAATTTTCAAATCTGAAACAGGATATACATTCACTAATTATTTAAATATATTTAGAGTTGAAAAAAGTAAAAATTTATTAAAAAATCCTAATATGAGTCTTTTAGATGTGGCTGTTAGTGTTGGTTTTAATAGTCAAAATTATTACTCTTCAGTTTTCAAGAAAATAACTAATAAAACTCCTCTTGAGTATAAGCAAGAAATTAAATTATAATTTTATTATCTGAAAATCCTTATATTATTTAATTAATAATGAAATAATATATATAATTAAATTAATATATAAGGAGATTTTAATATGCCTAATGATGATACTATAAAACTATTAAATGAATGTAATTCAGGAATAAAAATGGGAGTTCAAGGAATAAATGAAGTTATGGATAATGCTGAAGATAAACAACTTATAGATATTTTAAACAAATATTTAAAAGAACATGAAAGGCTAGGAAATAAAACACATGAATATCTAAATAAATTTCATGATACTGGTAAAGAACCAAGTACTATAGCTACTGCAATGAGTTGGGTAAAAATAAACTTCAAAATGATGCAAGGTAATCAAGATGAACAAATAGCTGATGTAATGACTGATGGTTGTAATATGGGTATTAAATCTATTGCCAAGTATTTAAATAAATATCCTACAGCTTTACCTGAAGTTAAAGAGTTAGCATCTGATGTTATAAAATTAGAAGAAAACTTTGCACTAGATTTAAGAAAATTCTTATAATAATAAAGGAGTTGATTATATCAACTCCTTTATTATTTCTTAATTATTTACTTTTTATCTTTATTATTTTCTTCTTCAATATGCTCAAGGTAATTTTGAACTTCATCATGTAATTCATTATTACCATTTTCATATTTTACCTCTTCTACTTTATCTTGTTCTATATTATCAGTAAAACCATCATATGTTTCATATTCCATAGTGTAGACTCTATCACAATATGGACAAGCTTCAAGTTCAGAATCTTCCATTCCCCATATTTCTTCTTCTAGATCATCTACTCTGCTTTTTAAATTTTGGTATAATACATACCCTCCAATTCCTAAAAATCCAGCGGTAATAAACATAGCTCTTTTTTTAAAGCAATTCATAGTTATGTCTCTCCTTTCTAGCTAAAGTACTTTCTTATAAATAGTATTTGTATTATTTTTTTAAATAAACTATATATTATTTTTTCTTAAAAATAAAAAACTGGATAAGGAATTAACCTTATCCAGTTTATATTAAACTATTTTAATGCATCTTTAACGTTATTTATCATAGTTTGAGTAGAATCTAATCCACCTGCAACTACATACCACGCTGCTGAATCTAAATATACTATTTTATCATTTTTATATGCATCTGTTGATTTTATTAAATCATTATCAAATAAAGCTTTAGCTGTACCTTCTCCACCAGTAGCACTTCCTTTATCTACAACGAATATGTACTCTGGGTTTTGTTCTGCTAAGTATTCAAAAGTAACTTGTTGACCATGATTAGATTCTTCTATTGTTTCATCTTTATTTGTAATTCCTAATTGATTATATATTAAACCAAATCTAGATTTATCAGAGAATACACTTAAGTTTCCTTCACTAACCATAGTAGTTAAAGCATTAACATTCTTTTCTTGTGCCATAGCCTTAACTTCATCCATTTGCTTTGTTAAGTTATCTAAGTTTTCTTTCACAAAGTCTTCTTTACCGAATATTTTACCTAATACATCTAAATTACGGCTAAAATCATTTAAATAATCACTTCCATCTACTGATAAGTATACAGTTGTAGCTATTTCAGCAAATTTGTCGTACATATCTGCTTGTCTTCCACTTATTATTATTAAATCTGGATTTAATTCATTAATTGCTTCAAAATCAGGCTCTTTTAATCCACCTAAGTCAGAATATTTATCTTCTTTATATTTTGATAAATATTCTGGTAAAGATCCCTTTGGAAGTCCAACAACATCAACTCCCATATTATCTAATATATCTAATGTTCCATAGTCAAATGTAACTACTCTTTCAGGATTTTTTGTAACTTCAATAGTTCCATTTTCATCTTGAACTGCAACTATTTCAGTTCCTTTCACTTCTGTTTCTTGTGCTTTATCTTTACCACCTAATGTAAATGCACCTAATAATCCTACTATTGCAACCCCTGCAATAATTGCTGCTTTTTTATTCATAATAACTCCCTCCAAGTTTTTTATTTTTTTATATTAATTATCTTTATCGATGTAAAAAGATAATCATTATCATTAATAATATATACTTATTTTATTTCCATCAATTTCTTGAACATTAAAATCCATTTCATATATTTCTCTTAATATATCTTCATTTATAATCTCATCTACTGTCCCTTGTCTTGCTATTTTCCCATCTTTAAGTGCTACTATATAGTCTGAGTAACAAGCTGTAAAGTTTATATCATGCATTACAAGTATTATAGTTTTTCCTAATTCATCACAAAGATTTCTAAGTACCTTCATCATAGATGAAGCATTTTTCATATCTAGGTTATTAAGAGGTTCATCTAAGAATATATATTCTGTTCCTTGAGCTATTACCATTGCTATAAAAGCTCTTTGTCTTTGTCCTCCACTTAATTCATCTAAGTATTTATTTTGTATATCAACTAAGTTCATATACTCTATAGCATCATCTACAAACTTTTCGTCTTCTTCAGTTAATCTTCCTTCACAATATGGGAATCTTCCAAAGCTAACTAATTCTCTTATAGTAAGCCTCATATTTAAGTTGTTTGATTGTTTAAGAATGGCTATCTTTTTTGACAACTCTTTTTTATCCCACTGGCTAATTTCTTTTCCTTCTATATAAACTTCTCCTAAGTCTCTTTTCATAAGTCTTGTTATTATAGATAAAAGAGTACTTTTACCAGCACCATTCGGTCCTATAAAAGAAGTTATCTTTCCTTTTTCTATATTTACAGATACATCATTGACTACTTTTTTATTATCGTATTTTTTTAATATATTTTTAACTAAAATCATATTCTACTCTCCTTTAATAATAAGTACATAAAGTATATTCCACCTATTAAGTTTATAATTACACTTACTGGTGTGCTAAAGTTAAATATTCTTTCTGCTAATAACTGTCCAGTTACTAATATAAATACACTTAATAATACAGACATTGATATTAAGTACTTATGTTTATAAGTTGTTATCATTTGTCTTGAAAGATTTACTACTAATAATCCTAAAAATGTGATTGGACCTACTAGTGCTGTTGATATTGATATGAATATTGATACTGTTACAAATAGTTTTCTAACTAATTTGTCATAATCTATACCTAAGTTTATAGCTTGGTCTCTGCCTAAATTTATAACATCTAAATATTTTAAATCATCACATACAAATGGAATTACTAGTATTATTAATATGATTGATATTAATAATATATCTACATTAACATTATTAAAACTTGCAAATAGTTTATTTTGTAGTACTAAATATTCATTTGGATCTATAACCATTTGCATGAAAGATGATAAACTACTAAATAATGTACCACCTATCATACCTACTAGTAATAGAAATAATATATTTGAATTTTCTTTTTTAAACATCATTTTATAAAGTAATGAAGATAATAATATCATACCTCCTACACATATTATAAAATTATATTTTTTGTTTACTATAAATACACTTGAACTCCCTAAGACAAATACTATTACTGTTTGTATTAATACATATAATGAATCAAGTCCCATAACATTAGGAGTTAATATTTTGTTTCCTGTTATAGTTTGGAATATTGTAGTTGAAATTGATATACATACTCCTGTTAATATTATAGATAATAGTTTTGGTATACGTTGAGATAAAGCATAATCCATATTGTTTGCATTTAACCCTATACTTAAAAACAAACCACTTACTATTAATATAAGTATACCTAAAATTAAAATTTTATTTTTAGCGTCACTTTCTTTATTATTTTTCTTATTTATATTTTTATTTTCTTCTTTTTCTCTATTTAATTTAGCATTTAGCTCCATATCCAGACCTCCTAAATATCATACCAAGGAATATTACACTTCCTAATACTCCAACTGTAAGACCAACTGATAACTCATATGGATATATAATTATTCTACTTAATATATCACATACTAAAACAAACAATGCTCCAAACAGTGCAGTATGACCTATATTTTCTCCAACATTATCTCCTTTATATAAAGAAACTATATTAGGAACGATAAGCCCTATATATGGTATATTACCAGCTGTTATTACAACTGATACTGTTACTAATGCTATTATAACTAATCCTAAATTAACAACTTTTTCATAATCCATTCCTAAATTCTTAGCAAAATCTTCCCCCATACCAGCTACAGTAAACTTATTAGCATATAAAATTGCTATTATTATAAGTGGTATGCTTATATAAATTAACTCATAATTTCCTCTAAGTATCATTGAGAATTTCCCCTGCATCCAAGAACCTATATTTTGCATAAGTTCAAATCTATATCCTAAGAAACTAGTAATAGATCCTATTATATTTCCACACATTATCCCAACTAATGGAATAAAAATTGCATCTTTAAATTTTAATGTCCTTATAAATTTCATAAATATGTATGTTCCAGCCAATGCAAATGCAAATGATATTAAAGCTTTTTGTATTGGTGATGCATTTGGCATTAGTATCATTGCTACAACTATTCCAAGTTGTGCTGAATCTATTGTAGCTCCAGTAGTTGGAGATACAAATTTATTTTTACTAATCTGTTGCATTATAAGTCCACATATACTCATTCCCATTCCTACAAGTATTATAGCTATAAGTCTTGGCAATCTACTTATTAACATTACATTTATGCTATCATTATTAAAGCTAATAAGATCTGAAATAGTAATATTCTTAGCCCCTATAAGTAAAGAAACCAAAGATAATATAATTAACATTATTGATAAATATCTTTTTTTCATTTTCTTCTCCCACCTTTTATAATTGCTTTTTATTTATTATTAATAATCTTTATTATAATATATTGATATTCATTTTCAGTTCGTGTTAATTTTATACCACGATTTCTTTATTGTAAACATATTTTTCTATTTTTTGTAAAATATATTTATTTTTTAAACAATATGTTTATGAAAAGTATCTTATATCAAGATATAAACGTAATTTTATTTTTGATTTATTTTACATAATTTACAATCACCTATACAATACTTAACTTCTTTTATACAATTTTCAAATGCTACTTTTCCACTACTATGACTTCTAAGTATAGGTATATTTTGTCTTCTAGCCTCTTCTTCAGCTTTCATAGTCATTTTGTGCGAAACAGTTGATGTAAATATAATTATTGCATCTGGTTTTCCTATTGACTTACTCATCTTTCTAGACATTTTAGTGTAAATTTTAGTTTTATATCCAAAAGATTTTGCTATTGATTTATAGCAACTCTCCATTCTTTCGTTTCCCCCGATTACTACTATACTCATCTCTATTCTACTCCTTTATAACTTTATAAATAAATCTTTGTTAGTATAATTTTTACTTATTTAGAAAATAATTATTATATTAGTTATAATAATATTATTGAAAATAATTGTCAATTACTATTTTTTATCATTGATATAAATTATCATATATGCTATTATATAACTAACTGATAATGATTATCAATTTAGGAGGTAAATATGAGTATTTGTAATAGAAATTGTTGTGAAAATAAAATAAATTCATCTTATATAAAATGGTTAATTGAAGTTTTAGGTCCAGTAATTCTTGGTTCTAAGCCTGCTGAAATATTAAACTTATCATCTAAAGATAAAAATAAAGAAAGTAAATTAAATGAGATAAAATCATTTTTTAGTAATTGTACAAAGTTATCTTATAAAATAATAAACATACCTGATGGTGGTATACGTCTAGTATTTATAAATAAGGATGCCTTATCTATAACTTTAAATAATAAAAAGTGTTTAAATTTTTTAAAGTTTATAGGATATCCATCTAACTATAATTTAGATGAATACTTAAATATACTAATAGATAAACTTAATAGTGATAATTTCCCTCATGAAATAGGAATATTCTTAGGCTATCCACTAAAGGATGTTGTTGGATTTATGGGATATGGAAAATATAAATTCTGTAAAACTAGATATTGGAAAGTTTATGGAGATGAGTCAGTTTCTGATGAAGTGTACAATAAATTTATAAGTGATAGAGCTAAAATAAAAGTATTATTAGAAAATAATTCTCTGAGTGAACTTAGAAAAGTAATATAGTGTTATAAAAATAAAAGGAGCATATGCTCCTTTTTCTTTTTAGCAAATTATGAATGGTAGTTTTCTCATTTCTTTTACTGCTTCTAAATTTTCAGGTCTTTTACAGTGTGGTTGACCATGTTCTTTATGATGGTCTATGCATTCTTTACAGTTTCCGTGTATTTTGCATTTTAAATTTTTACAACTACACATAGTGTTTATTTTTTGTGACATAATATTCCTCCCAAATTAGTTATATTTGTATAAATGATACTATCATAATTCAATTATACACTATTAAGTATTTATATCTAAGTCCATTTTTTAGTCATTAAATAGGTATAAGTAATCCTCGTATCCATCATCTTTCATCTTATCCTTAGGTATAAACTTAAGTGATGCTGAATTTATACAATATCTAAGACCTCCAAACTCTTTAGGTCCATCATCAAATACATGACCTAAGTGAGAATTTGCCTTACTACTTCTTACCTCAGTTCTAAACATACCATGTGTAAAATCACTTTTTTCTATTATACTAGTTTCTTTTACTGGCTTTGTAAAACTTGGCCATCCACAACCAGAGTCAAATTTATCCTTAGATGAAAACAATACATCACCACTTACTATGTCAACATATATTCCTTCTTCTTTATTATCATAGTATTCATTTTTAAATGGTGGTTCTGTTTTATCATTTTGTGTTACTTCAAATTGTATTGGAGTAAGTTTTTCTTTTAATAACTCTCTATCCACGTTATTTCTATCCCAACTTTCTTTTGTAAAGAAGTACCTACCAGAACCAACATAATATCTATAATAGTGATTAGGATTTTTCTTATAATAGTCTTGATGGTAATCCTCTGCTTCATAAAATACTGTAGCTGGTAATATTTCTGTTACTATTGGTAGATTAAAAATTTTACTTTCTTCTAGTTCTCTTTTAGATTTGTAAGCTAGTTCTTTTTGTTCTTCATCATGATAAAATATCACAGTCTTATATTTATGACCTCTGTCATTAAATTGACCACCACTATCCGTTGGATCTATTTGCTTCCAATATATATTTAAAAGTTCCTCATAGCTTATTACTTCATCATCAAATGTTATTTGTATAGCTTCTATATGACCAGTTGTATCACTGCAAACTTCTTCATATGTAGGATTTTCTGTATGTCCTCCAGTATATCCTGATACTACCTTTCTAACCCCTTCATATTGGTCAAAAGGTTTTACCATACACCAAAAACACCCTCCTGCAAATGTTGCTAATTTATTCATATTATCAACTCCTTAATATTTTTAGATTTAATAATTTATAGCTAATGTAAAATAATATATTTATATTTTGCATTAACAAAAATATAAATATATTTAAATAAAATATTTCCCAAATAATAGGTTAAAATAATTATAATTTTATATTTTATTTATTCCCTATTTTTATATACTTAACCTATTATATAGTTAATTTATGGTATAATATATTCGTAAATTATAACAAAGGATGGTAATAATATGTCTAAAAAAAATAAAAAAAGATTTTTAGCAAGCTTGCTTATAGGTACACTAGCTTTAGTTGGATGTTCATCTAAATCTACAGTTAATGATGAAGTTAGAACTCCTCCTAAGGAACTTCCTATCGCTACTATAGTCGTTAAAGATTTCGGAACTATTGAAGCTGAATTATATCCTCATATAGCACCAAATACTGTTAATAACTTTATATCTTTAGCTAATAGTGGTTTTTATGATGGATTAACTTTCCATAGAGTTATAAAAGATTTTATGATACAAGGTGGAGATCCTGAAGGTAACGGTACAGGTGGTCCTGGATATAGTATTGCTGGTGAATTTACTAAGAATGGATTTAAAAATGATTTAGCTCATACAGAAGGTGTATTATCTATGGCTAGAAGTCAAAATAAAGATAGTGCTGGTAGTCAATTCTTTATAGTTACTAAAGATGCTCCTCATTTAGATGGACAGTATGCTTCTTTTGGTAAGGTTATAAAAGGTATGGATGTTGTTCATAAAATAGAAAACGTTGAAACAGATTCTAATGATAAACCTGTTAAAAGTGTTGTAATTGAGTCTATAAAAGTAGATACTAAAGGTGAAGATTATAAGGATCCTGATAAAATGTAGCTAATATAAATAGGGTGTCGGTTTTTCCGACACCTTTATTCTTATATTATTTAAATATATCATATATTAACGTGTTAAAAAATGATGTTTCACTATATCCTAATTGAGGATTAATTGTATTCATTCTAAAGTTAATATATAACTCTTTATAGCTAAACTCTTTAGTTCTTGTTTTATCAGAAAAGATAACAGATTCATCATAAAACGTAGCATGTATTATATGATTGGTATGTCGTACATATGACTTACTAGATATTGATTTAAAGCCATGTCTTCCTAATGTAAATTCTAGTTTCATTCTAAATTTATTCATGTCTGCCTCACTTATATTATCAGTTAAATAATACTTATCATCCACAACACCACTCTCCTATTATTTCTAATAAAATATAACTCTTATCTAGATTATTAACAGTTATCAATACATATACATTCAGTTAATTAACTTACATAAGAATAACATCTATCATCTAGTTCTAATTAAGTTATTCTTTTGTCTAGTAATGTACTATATATTTTATTATTATTCATAATGTATATTATTATATAATTTTAATTAAATCATTGTGTTAATTAATTTTTAATTAAAAAATAAAAAGATTAGTATTTGTTTAAAATTTTCAAACACTAATCTTTATAAATAGTTATTTTTTGTAAAATAACCTACTTTATTTTATTAATCTAATCATCTATTGGAAGTACTCTGTCTAAGTAATACAACTTATATTAACTTCTTAAAAGGTTTTCATATTCATTTTTAATTTAACAATTATTATTTTTCACTTTCTTCATATATAAATCTAGATATTTTTCTTATAATATCTTCAAATTCTTGCGTATTGGTTTCATTAGATGCAAACCCTATTATAAATGGATTTTTTGAATAAACAATACCTATATCATGAGTAATTCCATCAGCTTCACCTGTTTTATGAAGTATAGTTACATCTTCTGGTATATAATATGGTATTTTATGATTTATTTGTTGTTCTTTCATAATAGTTTTAATTTCTTTACTTACACTTTGCGATATAAGTGTTTCATTATGTATAGATTCTAGTATTATAGCCATATCAGATAAAGAAAAGTAATTTTCATTCCCCAACTTTTTACTTTCCATATCATACATTTTTCTACTTAATATAGTATTTTTTAATCCTAAATTTTTTATAGTTTTGTTAATTTCATCAATGCCTAATCTATCTATTAATACGTTGGTTGCTGTATTGTCACTTAATATAATCATTAAATTACACAAATCCCTTATAGTAACTTCGATTCCATCATGCATATATGTAAGTGCTCCACAACTTGGTACTTTCATATACTTAGTTATAGCTATTTTTTCTAAATCACTTATGTCTTTAGACTCTAATCTTCTTAGAGCTTCAATTAAAATAGGTAATTTTACTATGCTTGCTGCCATAAACTTAACATCTTCATTATATTTTATTTCATTTTGAGTATTTAAGTCTTTATAGTAAAAACCTATTTTTCCACTACACCCTTCTAGTAGCTTTATTATTTTCTCTTGCAAAATTTACACCCTCTTTTTTATATTATATTTAATATAATAGCAAATAATTAAACATAATACGTATAACTTAATAATAAAAAAAATTACATCCGTTGTTTAAAGATGTAATTTTTTATTATTAAATTATATAATTATACCCAAAATTTATATTAAAATCTTATTTTTCTAATTATTCTATTAAACTCTATATTAATCTTCTTAACCATTCCTTTATACACTCATCAGCAAATGTAGCATTTACAGTATTTAAGTATATATCTATATACTCATCTTTATCTATATTAAATTTATCAGATATAAGTTTTATTTCATTGCTTAAATCTATATTTGAAACAGTTCTATTATCAGTGTTTATACTTACATTTATTCCATTTTTATAAAAATCATATAATGGATATTTTCTAAAATCTTCAACTGCCTTAGTTTGAATATTACTAGTTGGGCACATTTCTAAAACAACTTTAGTTTCTTTCACTAATTCATAAGCCTCTTTCATATCTTTTATTCGAACACCATGACCTATTCTTTGTGCTTTAGCTATATTTATAGCATCTATAACATTTTGACTACTTGCAGCTTCTCCTGCATGTATTGTTATATTATATCCATAGCTTCTTGCAAGTTCTATTGCTTTTTTATATTTTTTAACAAATCCTTCTTCTTCAGGCCCTGCTAAATCTATTGCTACTACACCTTTATTTAAAAATTTTTTCCCCTCTTCAACAACTAGTATAGCATCATCTTCACTCATAGTTCTCATACAGCATAGTATTATATTCCCTTTTATATCATACATTTTTTCTGCTTCATTGATTCCATCTATTGCACTTTGTATAACTTCTTCTATACTTAATCCTCCATTTAAATGTAATAACGGAGCAAATCTAACTTCTATATATTTTACATTTTCTTTTTGTGCATCTTCTAAAAGTTCAAATGTAACTCTTTTTATATTTTCTCTACTTTGCATAACCTTATTGGCTAAATCAAATCTTTTTAAATATTCATTTAAAGATGTACAATCATTAGGTACTTGAACCAATTTTTCAACATCACATTTTTCATATGACTCTAATTTTATATTTTCTTTTTTAGCTATATCTATAATAGTATCCACTCTAACACTTCCATCTAAATGACAATGTAATTCTATTTTTGGTAACTTATTTATCATGTTTATCCCCCTAATCTTATTTATATATATTATTATTATTTCATTTTTTTGTATAAAAAAATTCTTAATTACAAAGAAAAGCTATATTATAAATACAACTTTTCTTCGTAATCAAGAATTATAGGTTCTTGGTAGAAACTCCCAAACCTTATTATTGGGATTATACGAAATATTTATTTCTATATATTCTATTAGCATTTATAATTATTGTCAATTATTTTTATAAAAATTAACTTCACTCAAAGGATGTGGGAGCAAAATATTTCCTTAATATATAAAAGTAAATTCCCCGTCGTATTTTCCGACAGGGTATATTTTATTAGTTTTAACTATATTTTTACATTCTATATAAGTTACATAAAATATAACCTAATAATATATATAAATTTTTTCTAAAGACCTTTATAATTATTCGTCTATTTTTTTATTATATCCATAATAGAGTGTGACACCATATAAGTATATGCTTCAAACATGTCTATTCCACTATATTCACAGCCTTTATCTACCCACAATTCGATAAATGATATCAATCCATTAGTATAATACCTTGCCATATTTTCTTTAGTTAAAACATTAGAATAATATAGTTCATTTAATTCATGCTTATCTATAATTCTTATAAATATGTTATATATTTTATAACCTAATATTTCTTTAAAAGAATTTTGTCCTTCTACTTTAAATGCTTTTTTTATAAACTCCCTATTTTTTTCTAATCTTATAAATATTATTTTTAAGGATTCATATTCCATATCACTATCTACCATCTCATATATATTTTTCATTATATCTTCATCTACTATATATTCTAGTACTTCATACTTATCTTTAAAGTGATGATAAAATGTTGGTCTAATAACTTTACTCTTATCAGTAATCATCTTAATAGTTATATTTTTAAAAGGTGTATCTAATATAAGCTTTTTAAAGCTATTAGCTAGCAGATTTTTGGTTATTTCTTTTTTACTTTCCATACATCTACTCACTTTCTAAAAGTATTCTAGAATAAGTATATGAATAGGTTTTGTCTATATTGATATCTAATTTTTTCTATATATAAAAATTAGATTAAATGCTTTTTTGTAAAAATATTTATCTAAGTACAAATAATCTATAATTCTTTATTTTTATAAAAAATAGATCTTTTAACTTTCCTTAGAATTACATATAATCCTCCTACTAAAAAAGGTACTATAAAGCTTGAAAATCTGTATATAAGCATACTAGATACAGATTTTATACTGTTTGCTATAACTGAAAATAATAATGTATAAACAAACTCAACAGATGCAATTCCTGCTGGTGCTGGTATACTTCCTGCTAAAATCATTGCTAGTGAAGTTACAGTCAGTGCATCTATTATGCCTATATTTATATTCATTTCTCTTAATGCTATATATGAGCTTAAATATATAAGTAAAAATTTAACTAGGTTCATTAAAATTTCTATTACTATTATCATCTTATTTTTTAATAATACTATTGAGCTTTTTTTTATTCTCAATATTTCTGCTTCAATATAATTTATTTTCTCTTTGTATTTACTATTTATTTTTAGCTTATTACTAATGTATCTAATTATTAGTAGTAAAAATTTATGAAATTTATTTGATAAACATATAGATACTAAAAAAAATAATATTAATATAGTGATTATATAAACAAACTTAATTATTCCTAGATAATCGTAGAAATTTATTTTTATAAAACTGTAATTTATAATTATACATATAATACTAAATAATGCTATTGATAACCTATGAAATACATAATTAAGGGTACTAACACCGACTCCTTGTGATGGTGATATCCCTTTTTGTTGTAAATAATAAACGGAAGCGACGTAAGAGCCGCTTCCAAATGTTGCAGTTTTATAAAAACTAGTATAAAAAGAGCATCCTATCCCGTTTAAAATAGTAAATTTTCTACTAAATTGTTTTGCTAAAAACGAAATGTTAAAACCTTCTACAAAACTATATCCTATAGATAAAATTAAAATACTTATGCATCCTTTTAAACTTAATTTCTTTAATTGTATATATATATCTACCATATAATTTTGAAATATATAAACTATAGCTGATACAATTATTATTAGAAATATAAATTTAAGTCTGTTATTCTGTTTATTTTTCAAGGATACCCTCCTTTATACTTATTTATCTTTTTTATTTTCCTCCCATAATTTATCTGCTACATCAGCCCAATTATGAGCATATAATGTACATTTATCACATAAATGATCAACTTCTTCAAGAGACTGTAAATCAGTTGATTTTGCATTACATTTTTTTACCATATTTCTTAAATATTCTGGATTTTCAAGCATTGGGCAAGGTCTTAAATGATTATTATTAAATGGTTGGTTATCTCTATATGCCATAAATAATGGTTGTTTTAAGGCTTCTAGTAATGTTACTTCTTTTATATTTGCACTAGAATAATGTATAAACACACAAGGTTCTACATCTCCATTTGGGTTTATGTGTAAGTAGTTTCTTCCACCAGCTATACATCCACCTACATATTCACCATCATTTTGGAAGTCTATTGCAAATATAGGCTTTCCACCTTCAAGCCCACGTATTTCTCTTACTCTATGATACATATATTCTCTTTGTTCTGGAGTTGGAAGTAAATCTATGGCTGCATCATTTCCAACTGGCATATAGTGGAAATACCATATAAATCGGCTACCTTTTTCTATTAACATATCTAAAAAATCGTCACTAGTAACACTGTATACATTTTGACTTGTATAACATACTGATGTTCCAAATAATATACCATACTCTTTTAATTTTTCCATGCCTGTCATAATCTTATCATATACGCCTTCTCCACGTCTTTCATCGTTAACTTCTTTGCTACCATCTATACTAACAGACATAGTAAAGTTTCCTACATCAACAACTCGTTTACAAAATTCATCATCAATTAAAGTCCCATTAGTAAATGCATGAAATTCACAATCATTATGTTTTTCACATAACTTTAGTAAATCATCTTTTCTAGTTAGTGGCTCTCCTCCTGTGTATAAGTAAAAATAAATTCCAAGCTCTTTTCCTTGTGTAATAATATTGTCTAACTCATCGTAACTTAAGCTTAATTTATGTCCATACTCAGCTGCCCAACAACCTTTACATCTTAAATTACATGCACTAGTTGGGTCAATAAGTATTGCCCATGGTATATTACACTCATGTACTTCTCTCATTTTACGTATTTTTTTAGTACTATAAAGACCTGCTTCAAATCCAAGATTAAGTGCTGCTGTTTTAATTATATTAGGATGAATCTCATCTAATGCCTTATTTAAGTATTTCATCCATTTTCCATCAGGATCTTGTATTAAACTTCTAGCACCTTCATATGATTCTTTTGGATAATTATCTCCCATAAAACGTTCTGATAAATCTACTAATTTCATTAAGCTTTTCTCTCTATCTTTGTTTACATATTTTATAGTAGAATTTATTAAAGCGCTAAATGCAACTCTTGAAGCTTCATGTGTTAAACCCATAAAAAGTCCCCCCTATCTAAAATCTAAAAATTGTATATATTCCACTCAGAATTAATATAGTACCTCCAACTAGATAAGATTTTACTTTATGTTCATAACCTATAAAGTATCCTAAGTAAACTCCTAGTATTACAGATAATGTACTTATTGAAATTAAAATTGATGATATCATTAATATATTAGCTTTAAGTATTAAAAACCCCATACTAATAAAAAATACCTTTAAACTAAATAATAATGATGTTGATACTATGTCTTTATACATTGTACCTATACCTGAAAGTCTTTCTTCTATAAATTCGTTATTAAAACCTTTTTTTAGTAAATTAATACCAATTACAATAAATATAATCCCTGCGAAACCTTTCCCTAATTCATTAAATTCATGTTTTAATATAGGAATATTTACAGCTAGGTTCCCAAGTATCATTGCTATAGATTGAAATATTATAAATATAATACTCATCTTCATTAGTTTATTTATATTTACTTTATTTATTGTTGAGCCCTTACAAAGCATTACACTAAATATATCTAATGAAATAGCTATTGAAATTAGTATTACTTCTATTACTCTCACACTTATGACCTCATTTCATAAAATCTCTGAGTAATGGCTTTTTAGTTGTATAATCTAATCTATGAATAAATAAAAAAAATTTACATATTCAATACTTTTATTTTGTAAAAGCTATATATACAAATTTATAGATTTGTATATCTCTAATTTTTTCATAGATATTAAATCTTTAAAATACTTATATATTTATAAAAATATAAGTGTATATTAACATAAAAAAGTTGCCATAAATATTAGATATAAAATGGCAACTTTTTTCTATAATATGTACTATTTTTATATTTCTATTAATTTATATTCTTTATTTCCTAACCCTAATTTAACAGCATGGTCTATACATACTTCCCAATTAGTTTCTGGATGAGTATTTATAAAGTGATCACTTGTATGTTGTTCTTTTTCTCCTAAATAACTATCTCTTATAACAACTTGTTTATTAGCTGCATCAACACAAGCCATATCAAGTGCAACTGGGTCAAATGATGCAAACATTCCCACATCTGGAATAATTGCCGCATCATTTTCTGCATGACAATCACAGTTTGGTGATACATTAACTACAAAACTTATATGGAAATGTTCTTTTCCACTAAGTACTGCTTTTGAGTATTCTGCTATTTTTTTATTTAATATATCATTTGCAGAATATTCAAGGTTTTCTATTGCATCAAAATTACAAGTTCCTATACATCGTCCACATCCTACACATTTATCATGATTTATATTTGCTTTTTTATTTTCGTTAAAACTAATGGCACCATGAGCACACATTTTCCTACAAGCTCCACAAGATACACATTTATCTTGATTTACAACTGGTTTTCCACTACAATGCATTTCCATTTTACCAGCACGAGAACCACATCCCATACCTATATTTTTTAATGCTCCACCAAATCCAGTTGATTCATGACCTTTAAAGTGATTCATACTTATAAATATATCTGCATCTGCTATAGATTGACCAATTTTAGCTTCTTTAACATATTCTCCACCTTCAACTGGTATGATTGCTTCATCAGTTCCCTTAAGACCATCAGCTATTATAACATGACATCCTGTAGCAAATGGATTATATCCATTTTCATAAGCTGCATCCATATGCTCTATTGCGTTTTTTCTTCTTCCTACATAAAGAGTGTTACAATCTGTTAAAAATGGCTTTCCATTTTTAGACTTTATTAAATCTACTATTACTTTAGAATAATTTGGTCTTAAATATGCTAAGTTTCCTGGTTCTCCAAAATGAATTTTAATTGCTACAAATTTTTCATTAAAATCAATATTTTCTATCCCTGCTTTTTTAACTAATCTGTCTAACTTTTGTAGTAATGTCATATTAGAATTAGTTCTTAAATTAGTAAAGTACACCTTAGATTTATTCATCTCTATTTCCTCCTATTGTATCACTTCTATATTATTATAGTATAAAAAATTATATATAACTATTTTATATATCCCTTATTTTGTAAATAATATATATTTATATAGTAGTTTATAATTTTATATACATAAATAAACCTTTGTACTAAAATATATTATATATTTATATCTAGGAGGGATATTATGGACAAAGTAGGGTTGATTTTAGAAGGCGGTGGTATGAGAGGAATTTATACTGCTGGTGTTTTAGATTTCTTTATCGATAAAAATATAGAAGTTGATTTAGTTGTCGGTGTTTCTGCAGGAGGATGCCATGCAGCTTCATATTTATCAAAACAATATAATAGAGCCTTTAGAACTAATATTGACTATTTGCATGATAAAGAATATCTTAGTTTTAGAAATTTAATAAAAACTGGTTCTATATTTGGTATGGATTTAATGTTTAATAAAATTCCTAATGAATTATACCCTTATGATTATGAAACATTTAATAAATCTAAAAGTAAATTTACCGTAGTTGCTACAAACTGTGAGACAGGAGAAGCTGAGTATTTTCAGCTAAAAGATATGAAAAAAGATATAATGTATCTACAAGCATCTTGTTCTATACCTATGTTTGCAAATATCGTTGAAGTTGATGGCTATAAACTAGTAGATGGGGGGGTATCTGATTCTATTCCCATAGAGTATGCCTTAAAACAAGGATGTAATAAAAATATAGTAGTGCTTACTAGAGATAGAACTTACAGAAAAAGTAAAGTAAAGTTCATGTCTGCTATAAAAAGAAAGTATAAAAAATATCCCAAATTAGTGAAATCTATTGAAAATAGACATCTAAACTATAATAAAAGTTTAGATTTAATAAAATCTTTAGAAGAAAAAGAGGAAGTTTTTGTTATACGACCTAAATCTCCAGTTAAAGTTAGCCAGGTTGAAAAAAATAAAGATAAATTAATAGCATTATATAATGATGGTTATAATGATGCTAAAGACTCATATGAAAAAATTATAGAATTTATAAATAAGTAAATAAAAAATTCGCTACGCTCATGTCGCCAACGATATGACACTCGCTACCGCTTTGAGCAACGTGTTGGCGAAGCATTTCGGTCACATCCGTTGCTCAAAATGTCATTTTTACGTTTCTGAAGTTATTTATATTATTTATATTTATAAGTTATCCACAAAAAATTTTATATCATAATTTCATTGTACGTAAAAAATGCTTAACTTGATAAATTTGAAATATTTAAATTATATTTATCAAGTTAAGCATTTTTATTAATATTAAGCTACTATACTAATAATATCAATGTCCCAATTACAATCATAATAAGTCCTATAAATGACTTCTTGTTTAACTTTTCCTTTAAAAATACATATGAAAACGCAACTGTAACCAATATACTTAATTTATCTATAGGAACTACAACACTAGCCTCTCCATCTTGAAGTGCTTTATAATAACATAACCAAGAAAGTCCTGTTGTTATACCAGATAAACCTATAAATACCCAGCTCTTTTTATCTATATTCTTTATATCTCCTTGTTTTTTAGTTACAAACACAACTATCCAAGCCATAATAAGAACTACTATTGTACGAATTGCTGTTCCAAGATTTGATTCAATACCTGATATACCTATTTTTCCAAGAATGGAAGTTAAGCTAGCAAATACTGCTGATAGTATTGCATAAAACATCCATTTGTTACTTTCTATAGATTTTTCATCTTCCTCTTTTCTTATAATCATCATATATGTACCTATACCAATAGCTATCATTCCAAGTATTTTTGTAAATTTAAGACTTTCTCCTAGTATTATAAATGCAAGTATCATCGTTAGTACTGTACTTGATTTATCTATAGGTGTTACTTTATTTACATCTCCAAGTTGAAGTGCTTTAAAATAACATAACCATGATCCTCCTGTTGCCAATCCAGATAAGATTAAAAATATCAATGTTTTATTACTTATATCTGATATAGTGTTAAAAGATCCAACTATAAAAACCATCAACCATGAAAAAATTAATATAATAATAGTTCGTATTGCTGTTGCCACATTTGAATCAACATTTTTAATTCCTATTTTAGCTAAAATTGCTGTTAATCCCGCAAATAATGCAGCACCAAATGCAAATAATATCCACATTAAATCTCCCTCCTTATTACCTAATTTATACAATATAATATTAAATAATTATACTACGTCTAGTTATTTTTATATTTAATACTATTCTACTTTAAATGATAATTATTTTCAAATGCTTTTTGCAATTATATAATAAATAAAAAAATATGCATTAATTTAATTAATGCATATTTTTTATTTATTTTATGAAAGTGTTTTAAATTCATATCCATTGTCTTTAAAATATTTTATTATACTTGGTAAAGCCTTAGCTGTTTCTTCTTTACCATAAGTATCATGCATCAAAAGAACTACCATTTCTTTACCTTTTGATGTTTTTATTGCATAATCTACAAGTTGTTGAGCACTTTTTTTCCCACCTTCAGCATCTGCATTTAATGCATTCCAATCTATAGATGCTTTATTGTTTTCATCTAAATAAGCATCTAACTCATCCATACCTTTCCAAGACATATATCCCCCAGGACATCTTAATACTCTTGTTGAAAAGTATTTTCCTAAAATATCTGTTAACATTTTATCTGTTTTTTCAAAATCAGCTTTAAATGCTTCTAAATCTAATGTTCTACCTGGATATAGTAATTTATAATTATGGCTATAGGAATGATTAGCTATAGCATGCCCTTCATTAAACTCTTGCTTTATAAGTTCCTTTGCCTTCTCTCCGCCTCTTTCTATATTTTGCCCAGTTAAAAAGAAAGTTGCTTTTACATTTTCATCCTTTAAAGTCTTTAGTATTTTAGGAGTAACTGTTGTAGACGTTCCATCATCAAAAGTTAAAAATACTACTTTTTCTCCATTATTTGAATAGTCATATTTACTAAGTTTCTCAGAAACAGTTTTTGCATCATAAGAGTACTTTTTAGCTTCATGACTTACTCCAACCATATATTTTTTCTTTTCTTCTTCTGCTTTTCTTTTTTCTTCTGCTAGCCTTTCTTGCTCTGCTTTTATTTTTATTTGCTCATCTACATAAGCCCAAGTTCTATTTATTACTCCTAAAATAGTTATACCTAGCAGTATCATAATTAATGCCTTTTTTTTATTTACTCTTCTATTTTTAACTTTTATATCATTCATATTACTCACCTATCAATTGTTGTCTATTATCTTCATCTTCTGCTTTTATGAGTTATATATTTAAAATCAAACTTTTTATACTCAGATTTATTTTATCTTTAGTTCATTAATTCATCATTTTCCATAATTATTGGCTTTGCAGCTCCATTACCAGATGTATCTACATCCAATCTATCCATTAAATATTCTTTTAATTCTGCTTTGTCTTTAAATTTTGATACTTGATATGGTAAAGAGAATCCATATTTCTCAATAAATAATAAACCATCTTTAGTTTTTACTGATATACCACTGTGTCCAACAAATAAAATTTCATCTTCCGGATCATGTAAAAATACATTTATCATAGATACATTTTTATTTTTTATAAATGATATTTTTCTATTTTTCCACTCTTTTTTTATTTCATCTACATGCTTTTGTATATCTTGTGTATTTTCTGCTTTAATAGCTCCATATAAATTTATAAATTTATCTTTATCTTCCTTTGTAAATTCACTAAGAGGATTATTTTCTATTGCATCTATATCAAATATTAAAGTTGTATCATCTCCACTAAACTTGCTATTTGATTTAATATAATCTTTAAATAAAGTAAAAGCGGTTATCCTACAGTTAAAGTCCATATAGTTTATATTATTCTTATAGTCCCATTTTTCATTTAATTCAGCTTCATCATATGGTACTTGTTGTACATTTATAGATGTAAATCCATTATTTGATGTATATAAATTTTTTATCTCAGATTTTTCATTATAAGCTCTAACTAATTTAATAAAATAATCAGATGTTTTCTTATCTATTTTATTTTCTATTAGAATATTTTTTATATCATTTTGAGTTTTATCATCTATCAAATTTGAATAAGTAAGCTTTATATTTTCTTTTTCACTATTTTGATTTATATTACCATTTGAACATCCTGTAAATAGTAGTGTAGTAGATAATAATATTGGTATAATTTTTTTTAGCATGTCAAATCTCCCTTCGCTGTCAACTTTCTTTACTTCATAAGCTTTGATGTTATTTCTTTTGGTATTACAAATTCAGCTAATCCAGTAGATCCTGGTCCAACTTCATATTTATCAAAGCATATAACAAGTTCATTATTATCATTTATATAAAATCCTTGATCTTTATTTATCTTTGTGAAGTTAAGTCCTTCCATATCTTCATCTAACCAATAATGTTCATTTGGATTTTCCTTCATTTTTTCTCTCATTTGCTCTTTTATGTTTTCACTTATTATATTTACATAATCAGTTCCTGCAAACATACCTTCTAAAGTCAAAACTGTTTGATCTTTCTTGTTTATATTATAGAATTTTCTAGTTGTGTTTGATGAACCTTGTACATAGTGATTAAATACTACTAATGATAAAATATCATTGTTGTCAGTTTTAACTTCATACCAAGATTTTACTAGTTCTCTTCCTTCAACACCTTCTGATTTTAGAGTTTCCATCTCCTTTAAATACTCTTGGTATAATCTTTTGCCATCTTCCTCAAAATCTTTATTTAATCTATATTCTAAATCTTTATTTTTTAGACCTTCTATTTTAGGTATATCTATAGAAACATCAAATCCATTTTCATCTATGCTATAGTTTCTAAAATTTATTATCTTTATTACATTTCCTATAACAGGAATTTCTTCTAGTGTATTTGCAAAAGCTGGACTTAAGTTAATAGCACCTACAACTAAACATACTGATGCTGATACAGAAGACCATTTACTTATTGTTTTCCTTTTAGTTTTTATAGATTTACTATTTAATGCATCATTTACAACTTTGTCTAAGTTATCTGGTATTTCTATATTCATATAATTATCTTTTAAAATTTTAAATTCTTTATTATTATTCAAAGTTTTCACTCCTCGTCATCTCTAAGCTTTAATTTTAATTTATCTAAGGCCTTATATAGTCTAGTTTTTATAGTATTTGTATTTTCATCTAGTACTTGAGCTATCTCGGATATTTTCATATCTTCAAAATATCGTAATATAACTATTGTTTTATACTTTTCTGGCAATTCATCTAAAGCTTTTTGTAAATCTATATTCTCATATGTATCATAACTTATTGAGTCATCTAGATCTAAATCATTATTTATTACATATTTTTTATTTTTTCTTATATAGTCTATTGCGCAATTTGATATTATTTTGTAAATCCATGGTTTTATATTACCTATATCTTTGAGAGTGTCTATCTTAGTTAGGGACTTACATATAGAATCATGTACTATATCAAGTGCGTCATCTTGATTTTTTACGTAACTATATGCAAATCTATATAAGGACTCTTTATTATCAACTATATATTTTTTTAATTCTTTTTCTTTTTTTCGTTCTCCTAAGCTTAGTAATTTCATCTTATCTATCCACCTCTCATATACTAGACGAGTTATACATAGAAAAAAGTTTTTCTTTTTTATTTTTTATTTTTTATTTTTAACATTTAATATTTATAAATAATATAAATTATTAATTATTTTGCATATACACTGGTTATTATATAAATATATCTTTTACTTCCTAGTGAAAAATTTATCTAATCGTGTTATAGTTTAAGTAGGAAGGTTTTAGGAGGAATAATATGAACTTTATAACAAAAGAAGAACTAGAAAAAAAAGATATTATATCTAAATTTTCTATTAACAATGGGAACTTAGTATTATCAGAAGATTGCGAGTATAAATCTACATTTGATGTAGGAGATATCGTAACTTATAAAGATAATACTGATAGAATTGGAGTAATCTATTTTATTGAAGATGATGAATTTAGTATAAACTGGAATAATGGTACTGAGAGCACTGAAACTTCATCTAACTTAGTAGTTGTACCTCCTACAATAGGACTAGAGCTATTAAATAATAGTGATATTTTAAATCTGTGGGAAAATTTATCAAATGGAAAAAATGAGAGTTTTGACTTAAAGTGTATTTATTTAGACAATAAAGTCGTAAACGAAGTACCTTTTATTAAAGCTTTTAAAAATACTAATAGTATTATTGATAAAAAGTTTAAAAGAACTTTTACACTTTATAGAAAGTTTGGAAATAGCCAAATTTTCAGAACTAATTTATATACTATTTCTAATGGTAAAATAATATTTGATACATCAAGATATGTATACTATTTACTAGAAAACAATGTAATTTATTATTTAGGTATAGATTTAAATGAAAAAGATTTAACTACTTACCTATTTAAAAAATAAGAGTATGTATTATATAAATATTTAATAAGTTATTTAATAAAAAATCGGAACCTAATAAGATTTATTAAGTTCCGATTTTTTCAATTTATATATTATTAAACATAAATAAAGCTTATGCTAGATAATTATCATTAGCATCTTCATCCTTGATAGTATAAAGCTTAGCATCACCAAAGGAAGCATGGTCTGCAGCATTACCATCTCTACCATCAGTTACTACTAGTTTTAATTCTTTTGCACCGTCTATATTAAGTTCAATATATTTTTGTGCATCAGTTGCTCTCATTAATCCACTTTCATATTTAAGAACTCCATCAACATAAACTTTAAATTCTAAAGATGCTGCTGTTGAGTTTTTCATTTCTCTATCTACACCTACATAAGATGTAAAGTATGAGTAATCTTTATCAGTTAAATCGTAAACTATTGTTGATGTTGAGTGTGTTCCTATACCTTTTTCGTATTCTACTTCATTTCCATTTTCATCTGTAAGTCTTATAGGATTTTCCTCTATAGACTTATCCTTTTGAATAGTTCTCCATCCAGAATTTGCACTCTTCCATTTAATATCTGATAAATAAGTATAGTCTTCCATATTAACTACTGATATAGTTCTAGCTTTTTCAACTGTATTACCATCATTGTCAGTTATAGTATAAGTTACGTTATATCTTCCAGCTTTATTAAAGTTTACATCTCCACTTAATACTACATTAGAGGTTATATCTCCATCTTCTGCATCTATAGCATATACACCTTCTGTTAAGTTAAGTGTTTCACCAACCTTTATTATTTGTGAAGCTGGTATAGTTAATTTTGGTCTTGAGTTTATAGAGTAAACCTTAGTATCTGCCCAAGATGCAAAGTCTCCAAGACCTCCATTACCTGCTTCATCTGATACTAATTTAAGTTCTTTTACTCCAGTTACATCTAAGCTAACAAAATCAGCTTTAGAATCTTTTCTCATTACATCAGAAGTATATACTTCTTCTCCATCTGCAAATATTTTAAACTTTACACTAGTACTGTTATGGTCATAGTTTTTATCTGTTCCTACATATGTAGTAAAGTAAGTATACTCTCCATCTAAGTTATAAACTATTTCTGAATTTTGAGCAGCTCCTAAACCTTTATCAAACTCTTTTATAGTACCGTCTATATTAAGTTTTATTTTACTAGTTGTATTTACTGCACTATCTTTGTTTACAGTTTTCCATCCTGATTCAGCTGACTCCCAATCTAAGTCAGATATATAATCATATTTACTATAAACTATAACTGTTCTTGTTTTTGTTGCAGTATTTCCGTCATTATCAGTTACACTATAAACTACGTTATATTTACCGCTTTTATTTATAGAGAATCCATCACTTTCTACTTGAACCTTTGAAATTAAGTTTCCATCTTCTATGTCATTTGCAACTACACCATCCATTAAATTAAATTCACTATTTAATTTAACTAAAGTAGTTTCTTCAACACTTAAAGTTGGTTTAGCATTGTTAGTTGTTAACTTAGGATTAGCTATAAGACCATGGTCTGCAGTATTTCCATTTCCACCATCATTAACTTCTATTTCTAATGTATTAACACCTTTAATTGGCACATTTATAGAAATCATATCATCTGCATATTTTATAACATTTGTAGTAGCTAAAGTTTTTCCATCCCCTATTACCTTAAATGTTATACTAGAGTTATTATTTTGCCCTATAGATCCATAGTTAACTCCAACTAAAGCTTCAAAGTTATCATAATATTTACCACTTAAATCATAAGTTACTTTTCCATTAGCGTGTATACTGATACCTTTATTAAATGTCTTTACCGTTCCATTTACTTTCCCTTGTATATTAGTATTTGTTGATGGAGTTCCCCATTGAGTCTGTACAGATTGCCACTGGCTATCTGATAAATAATCATAATCACTAACAACATTTACAGTTAACATTTCTTTAGTAGTTATACCTTCATCTGTAACAACATACTCTACTTGATAGATACCTTTTTCTGATGAATTAACACCATTGTTTATTATAATTTCAGATGTTATTTCTTCACCATTGTAGTTATATGCTCTCACTAAAGTACTTGGATTAAACTCTTCATTAAGTTTAATATTTATTTCATTTTGTTGTAGTTTTATAGAAGGTGCATATGAATTTGTTTCATAACCCTTGCTTTCATTTAATCTCTTATCAAATGCTACAACCTTATATACAACATTTTCATCAAAATTAGCTTCTGTATCTACAAAACTATTTGTTGATGTAAATCCTATTAATTCATCATTTTTGTATATTTCATATCCCATTAAATCTGATTTTGATTTTTTGTCTATATTAATATTTAATTTTAGATTTTCACCTTCTTTAGAAGTTGTAACCTTTATAGTTGGTTCAGTAGTAAATCCTTCTCCATCATATTCTATATAATCATAGTTTGCGTACCATATTTTCTTATCTGGCTTATTATATCTCTTAGCAAACTCTTTAGTTTCATCAGATACCCAGAATCCATGTCTTTCAAAGTATTCTGTCAAGTCAAGCTCTAAAGCTATACTCGAATAATATGCTAATTTATTTAACTTATCGTTATATTCATTTCCTTCTTCTAAAGTAACATTATTTTCTCTATATAAACTATTTAATTTAGCCCAGTATCCTGGATATATCATTTCTAATTGCCAAAATACAGCTAAGTTTTCAGCAAGTTCACCATCAGCATATTTATTACTATTTGTAGATATTACATTTTTATATACATGACTTTCAAAAGGAATTCTTTTATTTAGTTTATTATAATAATAAGATGATTGTTGAGGTAACATATTATTAGTTACTTCTCCAATTGTTCTTACACCTATATCCATTTTATGTCCAATTTCATGGTCAATTCCCCATCCACCTACATTAGTTAATATATTTGACATAACATCACGTTGTACTCCTATATGTCCGATGGCAGCATACATATAACCATATGGTTGTGCAAGTCTTATGTTCTCTCTAGTATACTTTATATCATTTTTTTCATTTCTTCCATCTATACCTTGATATTCAAATAGCATATTCATATGGTAATTATGCATTTTTAAACTATCTAGAGGTTTAAATCCTTGATTTACATAAGCATCGTATGCACCAGATACAGTACCAGTTATTACTACATTATCTGCTACTAACTCAAATGTATCTATTACTTTTCTATCCATAACATCTGGATTAGCTTCTATATCTTCATCTATTCTTTTTTTGTATTCTTTTAAAAATTTTATAAATTCAACTTCATTAGTATTTTTATCAATTGTAGGGAATTCTTCTACACCTTTAGCAAATCTTATAACAGGAGCTTTACCTTGTTCTTCTGCTGTATAAGGATTTACTATATATACTGGTCCCCCTGGTGTAACACTATGATGATACCAACCATCTTCTTGAGTAACCTTTGGAACTGTTATTACATTCTTTCCTGGATATAATGATACTGTTCTTCCCCAGTTAGCAAAGCTTCCTTCTTGTTGAGAGAACATAAGTTGCGGAAGTGGCTTCCCTTCTTCAACATCAACATATACAGTTATAGTTTCTCCTGGCCTAGCAACTATACCTGTTGGTTGATTGTTATTACCAAATCCGAATTTTAAATTTTTATTATTATGTGCATTTCTATCACCATGTTGTTCTGCAACTACAGTTTTTATATTTTCTATTTTTCCTTGTACTATATTTTTAGCATCTTCTACATCCTCTTTAAATAAATTATATAATGGATGGCCTTTTACTTCTTTTTCTAATTCTTCTAACTTTTTAATATCATTAAACTCTTCACTTACAGTATCCATAACTAAGTTAGAGAATAATCTACTCATTTTTTCAGAAGTTTCATCTTGCTTATATAATCTTAAATCTCCTATTGAAGCCCAATCTTGATTAGCCTTGTCAAATACAAACTTAACCCTCTTTGCTTTTGTTGGATTAAAACTTATTTCTAGCATATCATTTGTACTTGTGTAGCTACCTTCACTTACTTTTTGGAAGTTATTTCCCGAACTAACAGGCGAAATATATATACTAAAGTTATTCGCAAAACCTTTACATCCATTTCTAGACTTATATGTTAAACGATTTATAACTTGTGCTTCTTTTAAAGTTAATGTTACCTCATTTTTGAATGTAGAACTATTTGGATTTCCTGTTTCCCAGTGAGTATTAACATCTTCATCTATTGCATATTTTAATTGAGAGTTTGGATAGTGGCCACCATTATTTTCGATTTTTTCTATATTACTATTTGGTACTCTAAATCTTTCATCATATGCATCTATATTGTCACTGTAAAATGCATTAAACTTCTTTATATTGGCACTATTAGACTGTATCTTTCCAAATTCTAATAGTTCTTTTGCTATATCTAATTTTTCTTTGAACTCATTTTCTAAAGGATGACCTTTAGTTTCTTCAATTAAATTATCTATAGCTGCTGTTGTAGAAAACTCTGCATTTACCTCAGACATATTTGAATCTATAAATAATCTGTCTATCTTATCTTTTACAGTATCTTCTTTATATAATCCAATTTCATAAGCAACAGCCCAATCTTCATGAGTTTCTTTAAATACAAGTTTAACTCTTCTTAATTCTGTTGGCTTGAACTTTATTTCTAAAGTATCTGTAGTTATACTATGACTTCCTGAACTTATCTTTTCAAATGTTTCTCCAGAAGTTGTTTTTGATGCATAAATATCAAAAGATTTTGCAAAACCTCTAGAAACCTTATCTAAATAAGTTACTCTATCTATCGTTGTAAGTTTATCTAATGTTATAATAACTTCATTAGTAAAACTTGAATTATTCTTATTATTAGAATGCCATTGAGTATTAGGGTCTCCATCTATTGCTCTATCTACTGAGTTAGTAGAATATTGACCACCATTTGTAGTTATACTAGTTATATTTTCTCTTTTAATTTTAAATTCTTCATTATATTGATTTAATACATCATCACTAACTGATATAAACTTTGATACATTAGCATCAACATACTCTAGTTTACTACTTTCTAATAGTATTCTTGCATTTTCTAAATCTTCTTTCATATCATCATAAAGAGGATGAGCTTGTGCCTCTACTTCTAAACTTTCTAACTTTTGTGATGAACTAAATTCTTTGCTTACCTCATGTTTAGAAGAGTTAGTAAATAGATTTTTCATTTTATCAGCTACTACATCTTCTTTGTAAAATATAAATTCTGATGCCGAAGCCCAATCTTGATCTGCTTTTTTAAACTTAAACTTTAATCTTTTAAAATTAGTTGAGTTGAACTTTATTTCAATTAAATCCCTATTTGAAGTTTTATACTCTCCTTCACTTACTAAAACAAAATCATTCTCATTATCAGTAAGAGAAGAATATATTTCAAATTCTTGTGCAAATCCTTTACCACCAGCATCTTTTCTTGCTGCATATACTATTCTATTTAAATCTGTTATTTCTTTAAATGTAACTACTACTTCATTAGTAAACTGTGAATTATTAGGGTTTCCTGTTTCCCAATGAGTATTTAGATTATTATCTATAGCTTTATCAATTGATGAATTACTATATTGTCCACCATTGTTAGTTATAGATTCTATTTTTGAATTGTCAATTTTGAATACGTTGTTGTAATCATTTAATTTATCACTATTGTATAAATCAAACTTACTTACAACCGCCTTAGTCACTTCTTTATTATCATTTATTTCTAATATTGAAGTATTATTTGATATCTCATCTGCTAAAACTTCTAATGTTGCAGCTGAAAAATTAGAAATTATTATTGCCATTGTCATAACTGCAATTTTTTTCTTATGCATATTTCTACCTCCTGATTTATTTTTTATCCCTCAGAAGTACATTAATTTTAGTATTTAATTAATAAATAAAAAAAGCTACTCAAAAAGAGTAGCTTTGTAAGCTTAATAACTAAATATTTACATTAATATAAGTAAATACAATAATAAACTTAAAACAAAAAGTATAATGTACTCTTTGGCAACTGGCTGACATAGTATATACCTTAGTCCCTATAGCTTTGCGTCCCTAAGTTTCCTTAGGTTTGCCTATTAAATTTTACGATTTTAACTTTAACATATTTTACCAAATTTTACAATACTTTTCTATTTTTATATAATATTTTTATATTCTATTATTATTTTTTGTCAATATTTGATGTAAATAATGAAAGTTATAGCTAATATTTATATGATAAATTCATGGTAAACTATTATTTTAAGTTACTACTTAAATATTTGAATTATTTTTATATAACTAAATGTTATAATTTGTAATATTTAGTAAACTTGATTTTAAATCACATAAATTTTATGGTACAATTGTCATTATTATATTTATATACAGGAGGTTTATACTTGAATAAAGTTAATTTACTTAAAATAATAAAGTTATCACTAGGAGCTTCACTTGCTATATTTATTGCCTGGTTATTAAAATTAGAATATTCAATGGTTGCTGGCGTTATTGTGTTACTTACAATAAAAAATACTAAAAAAGAAACTCTTAAAGGTATTATTGGAAAAATTTATGGTTTTATTTTATGTACTATCTTTTCCTACTTATGTTTTAATATTTTAGGTTATCATTTAACTTCTTTTTCAATATTTATATTTGTAATTATATATCTTTGTTTCTTACTAGAAATTCAAGATGTTATTGCTATGTGTGTAGTTATTTCATCTCATTACTTCTTACAAGGAGAAATATCTTTTAAATGGATTTTAAATGAAGCTGGCATATTTACAATAGGAGCTGGAATAGGTGTTATAATAAATATGTATATTCCTACAAACATAAATAAAATCTATGAAGGCCAAAAGAAACTACAAAAAGAGGTAAGCACTGTACTTATAGACATTGCAGATTTTATTGTAAATCCTAATAATAAAGATATGTATAATAAGGACCTTAATACATTAAATGCACTTATTGATAGTAGTATTTCTGAAGCTTATAATAATATTAATAATAACTTATTAAGCGATACTAGATTTTTCTTAGATCATATGGAAATTATAAAACATCAAAGAGATATACTAGAAAATCTATATAGCTATGTGTCACAATTAAGTTCTACTCCACCACAAGCTCATATTATTTCTGCCTTTATACATAAAATAGGTTACTCTGATTTTGATATAGAAACTGGGAATCTACTTCTTGATGAATTAAATAGACTAATGCTAAGTATGAAAAATCAACCTCTTCCTATAGATAGAGTGGAATTTGAAAATAGAGCTATATTATTCTTATGCTTAACTGAACTAAAACAGTTTTTAGTTAATCGTAAACATGCCCAAATGCTTAGAGATAATAATTTCTATAAGTAACTTTATTAGTTTTTAATAATATTATTCTATAATACTAATAATTTTATAATAATTTAATTTTATACTATATCTTTAACTCAATTATTCTTTTTCCGATTTTTATTATTTTTATACTATCAAATAAAAAGCTGTTATACTACTTTTTACTAGTATAACAGCTTTTTACTATTATTCAAAAGAATCAGCCTTATCTTGACTAAAGTTTTTCTCTATAATTTTTGCAATTTCCTTTTCTACTTTGGTAAATCCATCATCTCCAAATTTATAATTATTTCCATTTAACATCATAATATATCCAAATTTACGATTCTCATCATAAAACATATTACTTAAAAGGCCATAAGCTTCTCCTGTATGACCTATTAGCCTTGAACCTTCAATTAAATCATCTGTAATATGAAGACCTAATCCTTTGCATTTATATAATCCATTAAGAGCATCTCCATACCAATGAATTTGCTCCATTAACTCAACAGTGTCTTTCTTTAATACTCTAGTGCCATTATATAATCCTTTATTTGATAACATTATCATAAATTTAGCTAATTCATTTGGAGAAGTTCTAAGACCTCCCATTGGAGAATACTTAAATGCATTACCTAAAGGTATTTTACCATCTTTATCTCTAACAGTAGATGATATAACTATATTATCTTCTATTCTCTTTTTATCATTTAGTCTTTCATAATAGTTTCCATCTTCATCTATACCGTATAATACAGCTATATTATCTACATCCTCAAATTTATTAGGATTAAATGAGGCCTTCATATTTAACGGTTTGAATATATTTTCTTGTACAAAATCTTCAAAATCTTGGTTCGAAATTTGCTCGATTAATGTTGCTAATAAATTATAACCATAATTTGAGTATTCAAATTGATCTCCTGGTTTATAATCTCCAAAATCTTGTATGTCATAAATAGTGCTATATGTATCACCATCTATAATGCTTGAGGTATGTGTAAGTAGCATTCTAAATGTTATTTTCTCATCAGGGAAATTTGGATTTCTAACTTCAAATCCATTTAGGTAATTATTTATATCATCATCTAGTTTAAATTTACCTTCTTCATATAGCTTCATAATTGCTGATGCAGTGATAGATTTTGATATCGATGCTATTCTATATATTGTATTTGTATCTGTTTTTATGTTTTTATCTATATCGGCGTAACCAAATCCTTGTGAATAAGAAATTTTATTATTTTCGATAACAGAAATAGATAGTCCTACTACATTAAGTTTATCTACAGTTTCCTGTATTTCTGTTTCTAAATTTTTAAATTCATTTTCTTTTCTCTCTAACTTAGTAAATATTCCTAAATTCAAAGCAAATACACCTTTTTCTATTATAATATATGATGCTATCAAGAATATACTTAATATAGCTAATATCATTTTTTTCGTATTTTTATTAATATGATCACCCCCCTAAAAATAGATACATTTTCATGTACCTATTAATAGTAATGATTATGAAATTTTAAATTTTAAAATGCTTAATTTAAAATATTATTTATATCTATTTTTCATCTATTTTTTTAAGTTTTGATTAAATCTTTCATAAAGATTTAATTGATTAACATTCTAAACAAATTTAATATCTTTTATTTTTTATTATATTTTTATTTTTTAATATATGTGTATCAATTTATACAAAGCGTTAATATATATATCATATCGTATAAAAATATATAAATATTCATTTTATTATTGATCTAAATATCTCTATCATAATTGATATGAATATATTTCAAGAATATAAAAGGAGGTACTTATGACCAAAGATATGACTACAGGAAGTCCGGTAAAATTGATTTTATTTTTCTCTATACCCTTATTAATTGGCAATATTTTTCAACAATTTTATAGTATGGTTGATACTATAATAGTTGGAAGATTTCTTGGAGTAAAAGCTCTTGCAGCGGTTGGCTCAACTGGTTCTATGTCATTTTTAATACTAGGATTTGTTCTTGGACTTTGTTCTGGTTTTTCTGTATTAATTTCTCAGAAATTTGGTGCTAATGATAATGAAGGTTTAAGAGAGGCTGTAGCTAGCTCAATTATTTTATCAGTAATAATGGCTATTATAATTACTATTATAAGTATATTTACAGCAAAGCCTTTGCTTCACTTAATGAATACACCAAATGATATAATAAATGATTCATACTCATATATTGTTGTAATATACGCAGGAACTACTGCAGCATTTTTCTACAATATGATATCAAGTATATTAAGAGCTCTTGGAGATAGTAAAACCCCATTATATTTCTTAATTGTATCATCTATTTTAAATATAATATTAGACTTAGTATTTATCATTAATTTTAAAATGGGAGTTGCTGGTGCAGCTTATGCTACAGTTATCGCTCAAGGAGTTGCTGGTTTGTTATGCTTAATATATACTTCTAAAAAATTTTCAATGCTTAAACTTGAAAAAAAACATTTTATAGCTGGAACTAAACATTTTGTAAACCATTTAAAAATAGGTATACCTATGGCATTACAATTTTCAATAACTGCTCTGGGTGTAATAATACTTCAAGCAGCAATTAACGCTTTCGGTTCTAATGTTGTTGCTGCTCATACAGCTGCCTCTAAGGTTGAACAACTTGTAATGCAACCTAGTATTACATTTGGTGTAACTATGGCAACATATTGTGCTCAAAACCTCGGTGCTAGAAATATTGAACGTATTAAAGAAGGGGTAAAGAAATGCACTATGATAAATATAGTTATAGGTCTTATTTCTGGTTCTATACTTATTTTATTTGGTGAATTCTTTATAAAAATGTTCGTTTCAAATGCTGATAAAAGTGTTATAGACACTGCTAAGTTATATTTAACTACAGTATCAATATTCTTTATACCTCTTAGTTTAATATTTGTTTATCGAAATACACTTCAAGGAATGGGTTATACATTTGTTCCTATGATGGCTGGTGTTTATGAACTTTTAGCTAGAACAGTTGTTGCTTTCACACTACCTGCATTTATAGGATATTTAGGTATATGTATAGCAAGCCCAGTTGCTTGGTTTAGCGCTTCAATTCCATTAGCTTTTGATTATAGGCGAAAGATTAATATTTTATTAAATGATAAGACTTTCGCAGAATGTTACTCTATTGATGCTACTGAGTAATTAATAAAAACCTCTAAAAGTATAATATTTACATTTTAGAGGTTTTTTCTATTTTAATAATACTTTTATTCTATTGTGGTATATGACTTGATATATATGTGGCAACTTCATTAGGAGAAATATTTAAAATAGTTGCAAATTCTTCATTTAAAAGTCTTTCTGCCGTTTGCATAATTTCCTCATCTACTTTATATGATTTTTTTCCTATTGATTTTTTATATTCTTTATCTAAATATATACTTCTTATTAATTTAACTAGATTTTCTATATCTCCAGTTTTAAGAATTGACTTAAACTCTTCATTTCTTTTTCTATCATCATCTATCCAAATAGTTTCACTATTAGGCATACTATTTATTAATGTAGTCACCTCTCCTTTAGAAAGTATTTTTCTCATTGGAACTTTTTTATTATCTGTTGGTATTTTTATTATAGTATCATTAGAGTAGATATATTTTAATACATAATATTCCTTTTGTAAGTTATCTATAAAACTTTCTTTTGTTATATCTACAACTTGACATACTCCTGTCATTCCATACATAATATAGTCATTCACTTTAAACATTAAAATCTTTCCTTTCTAAAAGAATAGTTTTTGATTTATAATAAAAAAAGTAGTTTTGACAACAGGACTTACGTTATCAAAACTACACGTTGTATATTTATTTTATCACATTTCAAAATTTTAATGTAAGTAAAAACTTTTTATTTTTAAAAAGATTTAATTATATATCTATATTAAATACATATGAAATTATATCTTAAGCATAAAGTTTTATTTAGTATTAATAGTCACTTTTTGATGAGTTATCTCCACTTACTATAGCAATTGAAGCACTAGCCCCTATTCTAGTAGCCCCAGCGTCT
>ERZ773239.405-NODE-405-length-47028-cov-8.211696_pt1 | contig 47028 bp, 40 predicted proteins | sample MGYA00580521_ERZ773239 | MGnify/ENA primary metagenome ERZ773239 (study PRJEB29015, sample SAMEA2737801) | human gut metagenome | biome: human gut; feature: human-associated habitat; material: faeces | place: China | collected 2012 ... | reverse complement strand
AACAGCGCTCCGCTCATGCGGAGCGAGTGCTCTGTTTTTGCGGAATATGCAATTTAGTTTATGCATCCTAAGTAACATTGAGATTAATTATAAGAAAAATTATTTTTTATGGGAGAGGAGAGATAGAGCATGGAGCAGGCAAAAGAGAGCATTAAGCGTCAAAAGAAAAAAGTATTTAGAAATTTCATAGCCTTAATGGCAGGCAGTTTAACTTTACTGATTTCTATTGCAATAAAATTTAATTTTTCATATGCCAAGATAATAGTTAACTGCGCAATAATAACAGTGCTTTGTAATCATTATTTGCATATGAAAATCTATTATCTCAATAAAGAACTTAAAAAATTGCAGAGCAAGGAGGATAAAGAATCATGTCACTAAAATACGCCTACTGTAGAATATCTACAACAGACCAGAATATAGACAGACAAATCATAGCAGTAAAACAATTTGCACCAGATATATCAGATAACAACATATTTGTTGATAAGAAAACAGGCAAAGATTTTGAGCGTGAGCAGTATCAGGAAATGAAAGTCATTCTTGAGCATATTTCCAAAGCCAGCTTGAAAAACGAACCCATTGAGTTAATTGTGGAGGAACTTGACAGACTTGGTAGAAATGCAGATTTAATCAAGAAAGAACTAATGTGGTTTAAAGAGCATAATATCATAGTTCGTATCTTGGAAATACCAACAACGTTACACGAGGTAGATGAGAGTAATCGTTGGGTAACAGAAATGGTTACTAATTTATTGATTGAGGTATATGCACAGTTGGCACAGGTGGAACTAGAAAAAAGAGCAAAGAGACAAGCAGAAGGAATAGCAATAGCAAAGTCAAAAGGTGTATACAAGGGCAGGAAACCAATCCAAATAGACAATGAGCAGTTTGTAATAATTTACACCAGATGGAAAGCAAATGAAATTACAGCCAGACAAGCTATGTTAGAACTCAACATAAAAGCTAACACATTTTACCGAAGAGTAAAAGAGTATGAAACCAATAAAAAAGCAATCAGTAACACTTGAAAAATTCAGTAATTGCATCCATGCTATTACATCTTGAAAATTTTAGCTACATTCAGAGGGCATGATAAGTGATTCCAGCAATATCAAAAAATGATAAGTTTGTATGGGTGATTGAAAATCTAGGGTAAATTTTTTAGACAGACTTCTGAACGATAGCAGACAGCATAGGTGCATTTCAGTAGGATACATTACTGTTAAATAGTGTGGTAGCATATGGGTTAAAATTTTTCAAGTAAATTTCAGAAGTGCAAAGAGACCGATTTTTAATCTGCAAAAGACTTATTATGTATTGCAAAACATTATGAGTTAAAAATACCTATCTTGTAGAGGAGAAAAAGCAATGAGAAAGCAAAGCAAACATAAAAAAAGAATATTACAAGCACTTTGTTTAGTGATAGCGCTTTGTGGTATGAGTGCATATGCAATGAATGTCACTGGTTCAAACGAAGTTGCTAATATTTTGAGAAGTTCATCAAGTGTTGAAACGCTTACTATAGATCCTAATGGTGGTTCAGCCACACATATTGATGGAACGACAATAACAAGCAGCACGTCAAAATCTCTTGGATCGTTAATTGGTATTGGAGAAACAAAGTCATTTTCTACAGGAAAGCAAACAATAGATATAAAAGGAACTTATCATTTTGAGGTTCAAGGTGGAAAAGGCGGTTCAGCAACCATTACAGGCATAGGAACAGCGCAGGGTGGAGATGGTGTAACGATAAAATCTAATTCAGTATCAATATCAAAAGGAAAAGAGCTGACATTTCATGCAGGAGCGACAAGTAAAGATGTAACAAAACCAAAGATAGCTGCATTTAACGATGTTAGTGGGGCAAATCAATTTGGTGGAACAGGAACTGATGTATATAAAAATGGTGGATCTGAATATGGCGTAAGGGATTTCTATCAAGCAGTTTATGGGGATGGAGGAAGTTGTTCATATGTTAAGTTTAGCGGTCATTCAATCTATGCAGCAGGCGGTGGAGCAGGAACAGTTTATCACTATGAATATGCCGGACTTCCTAATACATGGAAGGGGCATGGAACATTAAAAGGAAAAAGTGCACCACTTAGTACTGCTGAGAAAACAACAGAAGCAAACTCCATAGACTTTGATTTAAAATATACGGACAAATATGGTGGCATCTTTACAGGAGGTTCGGGGTTATGGACTTCTGGGATAGGAAAAGGTGCAGGAGAGGGATATAAAGATGGTGTATATGGTGCTGTTGGTTCAAATGCAGTAGCTGGAGGTTCATGTGGACAAAGCCATGTTGAAGGGTTTACAGCTACATATACGAAAAATACAACAGCTAATTCCTATGTAAAAATGACATGTGACAGTAAAACCTTTGCAATTAGTGATCCGACTAGAACAGGGTATACATTTGATGGGTGGACAGTAGCTGGTAATGGAATAACTCAAACAGATAATGGCACATCTACTACTTTTACAAAAAATCAAACAGGTAATATGACGATAACAGCAAATTGGACACCAATTCCCTATAAGCAGATTGTAAAAGTACGATACCAAAATGCAGATGGCACATGGGGCAATTATTCAGATGTAATAAATGCAAATTATAATTATGGATCTACAGTTTCATGGTCAAGAGCAGCAGATGCGACCTATAAAGCGGCAAGCATTTCTTATACTGTAACAGGTGCAAATACAAAGTATGTTTCTGTTTATAGAAATACACATATAGTTACCCTATATAAAGGCACTGGCATTGATTCTGTGACAGGTGCAGGAACTTATTTTTATGGACAAACAGCAACCATTAATGCTACATTAACAGTTGGTTATAAATGGATAAATTGGACAGGAACTACGATATATTCTAATATAAGTAATTCATTTACAGTAGATGGAGATAAAACATTCACAGCAAATGCAGAGCCAATCACCTACACAGTAAGATTTAATGGTAATGGCAACTGGAATACATCCCAAGGCTCTTATACACAGCAATTTACATATGATTTGCCAGCAACACTCACACCAAATAAATTTACACGACCAGATAATACAACATACAACAGTGTAAATTATATAAAAGGTTATGAGTTTATCGGTTGGGGAACATCAGCAACACAGACAACAGCAACCTACACTAATGGTCAGTCAGTAAGTAATTTGAAGAACACAGATGGAGCAGTGTTAGATTTATATGCTATCTGGAAGAAACCAATTACCCTCACTTTTAATTTTAATGGTGGCAAATTCAATGATAGTACAGCTAATCAAGTATTAAATTATACAATGTATAATTCAGAATTGAGCCACACATTTGATATAAAACCATACTATGGAGGCTTTAAAAATAATCGTATCAGCGCAAATAAAGGTATAAACAACAAGCTAACTAAAACAGACACCAATGGAATACAGTACAGATTCCTAGGATACAGTTTAAACCCAAATGCCACAGTTCCAGACAGCAACTTTGATGTTTATTCACTATCAAGAACAGAGAATTACACCATAAGAGATAACACAACCCTCTATGCAGTCTGGGAGCCAGTTCTCCAAATGACAGTACAGTTATCAGCACCAAAGAACTCAGAAATAATGAGGTTAACAAGTGATGTTCCAGTCACTACAACCTTAGGAAATTTCAAAATACCAAGTGGCACCAGAAGTACAGACATTCCAAGTAGTGCAACAGCCTCAGTAAGTTCAGCAACCATAGGTACTAACGTAACCAACAAGGATTTGGTAACCTACACAGTAAGTGCCAAAGGAGCTTCAAATATTAAGTTTAGCACAGCAGCAGATTCTAGAATACTAGATATATACACCCATGGTAACAACAACACATGGTTTGACAAGTTAAACACCACAGATAAATTCGAATATACAATAGATAACTTTTCAAACACAACAAGTAGTTTCACAATACCACAGTATATAGGAACTAAAAAGAGTTACAAGACTAGCAATCCAGAATCAGCCACAGGTACATCGGTATATGCAATCAAGTTTACCTGTACCCAGCCAAGCTACTATTACAGTAAATATTGGAACAGCCAAGAGTCAACAAGTGTTTATAGCATCCTATTTTTAGAACCAACACTTCCGGATGACAGTAACAATGGAGACATAGTTTTGCCACCATCAGCAGTAGAAGATGGAGCCTATGAATTTGAAACCATCTTAAATTAAGCAGAAATAAAAAGCAGAAAAGCAGTAGCCGAAAGTGACTACTGCTTTTTCTCTGCAAAAATACCTTGCAATCCACATCTTCCAGCGTTACCATCCAACTCCACAAAGGGGAAAGGAGTAAAATTCATGGAACATCAGGAATTAAAAGAAAACCTAGAGGAGCAGATAAGAGATGCATTGAATATTTTGCAGCTCCTTGAAGTTGAACTCTCAGCGAATGAGGATGATGAACACATAATCAGAACTGTATCTATCATAGAAAAGATACTGAAGTCAAGCTTAGAACTGCTAAAGCATATCAATTAGAATTACGAAAACATTCAGCAGTCATTTTTAAGGCTTTTATTTGTTTATCAGTCAATCCATCAAGGGAAAGAGAGTTTTTATCGCTTGTATCAATATTAAGAAGATAGTCTACAGAGGTCTTGTATTGACCAGCCAATTTTACAAGCACGGGAAGGGAGGGAAGTCGCTCATTACTTTCATATAAACCAATGGTGCTTACAGACACACCAACTAATTCAGCAACTTGCTTTCTTGAAAGCTGATTTCTAACACGCAAAGTTTTCAGTTTGTACCCTAAATTTTCAAGCATAACCAGACCTCCACAGTTATATGCACAGTTTATCTAGTTATATGCTACAATAGGTTGTTAAATGCTGCTAAAAGTAGTAAAATGCAACTAATACGAATATTTCAATACAGTAAGTAGAAAATAGTGGAGGATAAACTATGGGTACACAACAGGCATTAACAACAGAGCAATTAGAGCTTTTAATAATTATTGATGAAATTGAAACATTTGATAGGGTACATCCAGATAATATACCAGCTGGCGGAATAAAAGAGATACTTAATAATAATGGCATTATGAGTCCAGAGGACTTTAGCAGAATAGCAAATGTATTAGGATATTATGGGTACATACATAATGGTGATGAATTGACAGTGGATGGCAAACAATACATTGAATTATTTAAAGAGTACTTGAAACAAAAATCAGAGGATATAAAAATTGAGCATGTATCATTTTCATTGTTGAATATTGAAAAACTTAATTTGACTTTATTTGACAGCCTTGGAAAGATTAGCTTTCTTGAAAATATAGGGGAAATATCAAGTTTGATAAAAGATGTTGCACAGGCAATAAAAAGAGCTAAGCATAAATAAAGGCAGTTTAATAAAAAGAAGTAGTTTCTAATTTGTTCATTTTTAAGTTTAGGGGGCATCGTAAAGATGCCCTCGCTCATTATCTAAACAGGAGGTACATACACAATGAGTGGCAAGTACATGAAAATTAAAAGAGTAATCATTCCCACAATTACCATGCTAGTTATTGCATCACAGCTTTTCGGGTGCGCATCAGCATCCAAGAAAGATGCATACAATATGCTCCAAGAATCCACTGAAATAGAACTGGAATATGCAGTCCCCGATTACGATACCACAGAGGATTCCAAAGGCGAGTTGCTCCCATGGCTCCAGCTCTCATCCCTTGAGACACACCCAGAACTTCGTTCAGCCTTTGAGGAACTTGTCGGCGTAACAACAGAAGATGATGGAACAAAGAGTGGAATAGTATACACCGATGAAAATGGGGATAGAAACCAGAATAATACTTTATTCAATGCATTAGGCAACACCAGCTTCACAATTAACTGCATCAGAGATGCAGAGCAAATCAAGAAGTTGGAAGAGATAGCCAACAATGAATACGCAGACATTGAAGAAAATCAAGGTGTATCAGCTGTAATCAATGCCTACTTTGAATTGCTTCCAGACCAAGAAGAAGGACAGTTTGATGGAGATGCCACCATTTCAAGAGCACAAGCAATGGCATTGTTAATGAGAGCAACCACACCAGTCAACGAAGCCCAAGCCCCAGAAGAAGATGCAGACTTCATAAAAGCAGTAGGTGAAACGCAATATACCAATTTTGCCGCACCAATGAATGAATACACCTACCTCAACACCTCAACTGGTTTAAATGACAAAACCTTCAACACCACAATGTCACGAGGCGAATACATTTACCTGTTAGCCCAATACATTTATGGTGATACCTATGCACAGCGTATGGAAGAAGCAGGAAAAGAAGATGAAAGCTTATCAACAGATGTAAAATTAACCACAATAAAAGATGGTGGTGACATTTCCCTACAAGATGCAATCAACAACGTAGAAAATGGTTTACCAACAGATATGTACCAGACATTAGCAAGAGCAGTTGCACTTGGTTTCATAACAGAGGACAACCTCAACTGGGATGAAGCAATCACCAAATCCGAAGCAATCACCCTTTTCATTGATGCAGCAGAAGTTTACTACAATACAACTAAATCAACTTCCACTACGGCAGATGATAATATAGTAGTAGATGATACAACATCAAGCTTTGAAATAGTAGAGCAGGGGGATTACCCAGATAGTCGTTCTGATCATCAAGCAAACTGGGATATCTATAAGAATTATTTTGATGACTTTTCAGTTTATGGTACAGATACAGCAGGTAAAGGATTAAATGATTTACCATATGGTGGAGATACAGGATATGACCCTAAGGGTACAATACTGCAGGAACGTACCACAGACAAAGGCTATACAGTAATGTATGACACCGACACAGGCAAAGTTTATTATTCCTCTATGATATTGCCAACGGGCGATGTATATAACGAAATCACATCTGGTAAGGCATTGGTTCAGTATATCCTTGATAACGATATATTTTCAGTATATGATTTAACATATTCTCAGTTTCAAGAGATTTTGGGTATATACAACGGAGACTAATCTGCAATAATTTTTATTAAGAAACGCACCATCTCATACAAAGGTTGGTGCGTTTCTAATATAAAGTAACCAAACGAAAAATTTTTCATAAAATTTTTAAAAGCATAGATGCATTAATTTGTAAATTGCCTATTTTTGCGTTATAATAGAAAAAAATAGATAGGAGGTTTTCGTTATGGCAGAGAGATTAACTAGAGAGCAAATGGCAAAAAAATATCCGAATCAGTGGCTAGGCATAAAGAATGTCAAATATAAAAATGATGATGGAATAACACTTGAGTCAGCGGACGTAGTAGACATAGGGAAAACCAAAGAAGAACTCCTTGCTATGCAGATAGCAGGAACGGATGGTATAATTGGATGGTATACTACAGAAAATAACTTGCAGTTGGGATTGGTAGGTGTTCTTTAATGCAATTGACATTACAATTAGATGCCACATCAAGGAGACCAGTTGTTAAATTAGGTTGGTTTAATGGATGTAGAGCGTTATTAGATACAGGGGCACTATTTCCGGTCTGGACTTCTGATGGCAAGCTATTACAGCAGTTAGGAGCAAAGTTGGAAAAGGAAGAGGTTACTTTTGGCGGCTTTGGGGGAAAGGCAAAAGGTTCCTTATATAGAGTGGATTTTAGACTAGGGGAACTTGTTTTTAAGGATATGCCGATTGTAGCTACAGATATGAAAGATTTAAACTGTCATTTGATATTATCAGCTACAATGTTTGATAAAATGATCTATGAAATTGATGCAGTAAATCATAAGTTGAATATAGATACCAGAGATAATCAACCAGTTAGGTTATTAAAGATTTCTGATGATAATGGGAAAATATCTGTATATTTGGCTGGAACTTATGAGAATGTGGAAGAGTATACACAGACAGTAGTTGATAATACACTGATAGATATTGTAGATACAAATGGCAAATCATTATCTGATGAAGATTTGATAAAGGAATTATTTTAAGGTCATCCTCTCAAAAAAGTATACTTATTTTAATATTAGATTTTTTAATGCACTCCATTTTTTGTGGGTGCATTTTTTCATGCCATTCCCTAAAGAAAAGTAAATTTATATTTTTCATTATTTTAAGGAGGAGCAGCATGGAAAAGAAACAAGCAAACAATTCTAAAATAAAATACACTCTGCTAAGTATTTTATTTTCAATACTGTTTATTTTCACAGCACTGTATGCATCGGATCCCATCGAAGCATATGCAGATGATGACGAAGCAACAGGTGGCAGTACAGTCAAATGGGATATAGATGGTAGTTCTGAGGATTACATTTACATTCCGGGACGTATTTATTGGGGCGGTTCTAATACCCGAACAGGAGTACTCTTTTACTGTGTAGATAATGAAACCGGCACGGTAGTAGATGGTACTCAAACAATATTATATAATAATTATGTAGATGAAAACGGCGATAGATGGAAGTCGATGATTACAACTCAATCTGGCAGTGGAAGACTAGCTAACACATCAGTAAGTAGTCTTAGGGCACAGTATTGTTCATTGTTACAAAACTCTGGCGATTGGACAGATGGCGGTTCTGCATTCAAATCATGGCTCGAGGGTGACTCAGATGTAACAGATGGAGGTCGTATACTTACAAATGCACAATATTTAGTAAAGCAGTATGCACCAAATGCATTTGACAAAGTCAACCACAACGAATATTCAGTCTGCTTTGAGGGTATGTATGGTATGGCAATGTATATAGTTAAGGACGGAATGGATGTAGTTCGCAGTTATGGAGAAACTTGGGCGCATCGTAATTATCCAGACATAACAGATGAAGAAGAATTAGCTAAACTTTCAATAATAAAATACTTTTATACTGAAAAAGAGTTTGTAACAGTGCTTAATCGTTTGGGTGTAGATATAACTCAACGTCATGGAGCTACAGGAACAGCTAACTATAAATGGTTACAATCCTGTGCAAAGTATTTTAATACATCTGAGGAACATTTTGGCATTCCAGCAGCTTCAAAAGCGGGTGAGGACGTAACAAATCAAGAGATGCTTAGTACAGGTTGGAATTTTGCAGTTATTGAGGTTTCACTTCCACCAATTCATACTTATTGGGAAGCATATGGAACACCAGGAAACACAGAACCACCAGATCCAACAGCAGCTACGGATGGAGATTGCATAATCAGAAAGCTCTATTACACAGAGGAATTGGCATCTGATGGTACGGTAATTACAGAAGCCAAAGATTACCATTCATACAAACAGGAGGGTACAACCAATTATATTGTAATAGATACTGAAAGTGATTATGTGTTAGAGGGTTGGAAAGCAAGCAGTACGAACAGAGAACTCAATATAAAGGACAATTTTTATTCCATATCAGCAACACAAAGTGGTGACTCAGCAGAGGAAATAGAGATAGACGTAGACAATGGGGTAAAATATGTTTATCTTCTCTTCAAAAAAACAGAAGTCAATCCAAATCCTTCTCAACCATATGACTTCCAGCTCCAGCAATCCCAAATCACCAAGCGAGTTACATTCCTTGATGGTACAGGACCAGCCAATACCTCATCCTTATTCACCCACAACTTCACATGGACAGCATCAGCCCCAACCCAAACATCCTGCACATCCCATGGAGGTAACGGACACCATCTAAACTGTAGTAAAGAATGGGATGAAGAACCACGAGAAGCATCTGGAACCCCAGGAACCCCAGGATATGATGCAGGCTCCTCAGGAGTAAGACATTCACACTCCAACTCATGTTATGACACCCCATGTACCTCATGGCAATGGACAGACAACACCACCAGCTTAGGCATCACCCTTGATACTTCCACCATCAACAAAGCAGTAGTATCAAAAAATGATAGCATCACCTATAACCAGCCAGCAGTTAATACAATAACCAGTTCCAATAAATACAATAAGGACAACACCAGTACACGTTCAGGGACCTCACAAAACACCCAATCAATCAGTAATTTCAATTACATTACAGTATTGTTTAGAGGGCAAGACCACCTCACCTTAGCAGATTGGAAAAATGGTGGAGCAATATCCTACTTAACGAGCTTGGCATATGATTCAGCATATAACTTTAAATCAGCCAACACCCCACAGGGCACACGCAAATCTGGTACCGAGTATAATGAAACCTTTGCAACTAGATTTATAAACAGGTCACCTGATATGTCAACTACTTATAAGGCAACAGTTGGTTCAGCTGGAATATGTTCAACCACATCCTCATCCTACAGATTTGACACCAGCACTGCTCTCACCATTAATGGTATTGTAGTAAATGACCCAGTAGGGTTTATTTTTTTGCACATTTTTAGAACAACAGACACATATAAAATACAATCATAATTCATCAGATAAAATCAATTCACATGTGACAGCTATGGTCATATTCATACTATATTTATATTAAAAACAATCACTTCTTTTTTGCAACAACAGGTGGGTCAAACAGTTCTGCAAATCCCTTATGTGAAACCAGATAGTTTATATCATAAGATTTAAATGGTGAAGGCAGTTTGTCTTTTTTATTGACACTATGAAGCGGATAAGGAATATCATCACTTTGTAGTATCTGACGCAGATATTCATAAGCCATATCAGCTTCTTTTTCATTCCAAGACCTTAGAACAATTTTATTCTGCAAGCCTTTTGAGTTTAGATAGCCTTTTTCGCCCTGCAATTCATCCCAAGAAACTGATTCCATGTTGTCAATGCAATAGGACACTTTTGTATCAAATTCATCATATTTTGTAAGCGCAGTATTATGAACAATACCATAAGTCCAGAGGTCATGAATAGTTTTACCAGATACAGTTTCATCAAAATTACAAATCATATGATAATGCCAGTTCTTATTGGTTTGTCGGCTGAACACAGCGAGATACCGAAAATCATCATATTGGTGTCGAATACGTTTAATAAATTTTTGAAATGCTTTATGACAAGTTTGTAGGTCATTTGCATTATCAAATATTCGAGTGTCAAAAGTGAGAGTAACAAATTGTACATTTGGAGTTCTAAAATTGATATATGCAAGAGTTCTGAAAGTTGAGCGTCTTTTCTTCACACGCTTTGCATAATTGTATTTTGCATATTTACCATCATTTTTCTTGGCAGAACTTTTAGAGACAATCTGATTCTCATTTGGTTTATCTTTATCAGCATTTTCGGGTGGTGGTGGATTCAGCACAGTTTTTAATGCATCACTCATGGGGGCAGGGATATAATCGTCTGGTAAGCTGTCATCAACCCCTAAGCGTTCTTTGTATTCATTTGCAAAATCATCTGATACACCAGTCCACGTGGTAATCTTTGTACTTCTGTTTGTAATTTCCAGCTTGAAATGTTCTGCCATGCTTTTTCCTCGCTCACAATTTTATAGATTCATAATAGCACAGATTAGTATTGTTTGGAATCATTGTTGATTAGACCGATAAAGTAGGCATTGGAATCAAATTAATATATACACCCACTGAAAACAAGGAAAATTGAAAAATACTGCTGATAGTATGGAAATACATTTGATAATGTAATCAATACAGTTACTAAGCGAATTAGCATGAAGAAATGCTGCAAAGTAAAAACTCCTGACAGTATTCAGCACTTTATATTGAGAAGAAAGAAAAAATATTTTTGATAAGGAGGATGCAACAATGCAGGTAAAATTCAAAGGCTGCAAGACAGGGCAGAAAATCAACATCTCTATGGTTATCCCAACAGGAGAGCAGAAAACAGTCATTACAATGGAGATGCCACAGGGAGGAGACTGGAGGGCAGATATGGAATGCTATGATAAGGTCTTATCTGCGTATGAGGAACGCTTGGATAAAGCGATGCAATCAGCTCAACAGCAACAGGCAGAAGATACAGAGCAATTAGAAGAAGCATAGGAGGCAACAGATATGGGATTAAGATTCAAGAGTTTCAGAAGGGGAAACATAATAGGTTTAACAATGATATATCCAGATGGAAGGTGTTGCAATGTAATGTTTGCAGAAGTACCAGTAGATGGAGACTGGAGAGCAGACGTAGATTTCTATGACGATATAGAAACAGCATACAAAAAGCGTTTGCGCAGAGCCTTTCAAAACTAAATACATTTCAACACAAGCAAAAGCATTACCCCAGCGGTAGTGCTTTTCTTTTGTCTATCACAACCTAAAATTGCTACAGTTTCTAGGACTAGTGAGAAGGCTCTGAAAAAGCAGATTTTTATATCACTTATAAAAATGTGGATTTTTGAAAAAATCAATAAAGAAAAAAATATGGAAAAAACAGAAAAAGTGAATCAATATTTTTGCTAAACAATTTATTTTTATAAAAAATCAGCATGAAAATAATAGAAAAATAGCAGTTTGGGAGAATAAATAGATAGTGAGATAAAATGTACTTATAATTACCATAGCATAAGTGCCTATAAAAAACAGTAAATAAACACCACCAGCAAATAATTCAAAAAATAACCCAAGTAGATACTGACACAAAATCACATAGTAAAAAATTCAGATGATTGCATTAGAAGTTTACTCTGATGCAATTTTCTATTTCAGAGCAGATATATCAAAGAAAATAGCAGCTATTTTTTTGGTGTTCGTCAAATTGCACAACAGACTCATCATGAAAAATATACATACCCTTATGCTTAAGTAGTTTATGTCATTTGTTTTTTGTGAATTTTAAGAGTGTAGAATACAGCCAACAGAGCAGATTTTTTCTACACTCACTTTCGCTTACATTTTGCAATTTTGGTGGTATATTGCAAGTGTAAGGTACCTACAGCAACAAGAGAAAAGCAGTATAAATAAAACAAATCTATGGAGGAAAATAAGATGGACAGTATAACAACAAACACCCCAGCATCAACAGTAAGCACAGAAGCAACCCAACCAGTACAACAGGCACAGCCAGACAAGTCAGCACGCTTCAAAGAAAAAGCCGAGAACCAAGCATCAAAGGTGATGGCAGAGATAGAGAAGCTGCAAAAACTCTCAAACAAGAAATACTACACCTATTCAACAGAACAAATCAATGAATTGTTTGGAGCAATTCAGAGCGCACTTGATGAAACCAAAGCAACATTCACAACAACCAATGCAGAAAAGAAGAAGCTGTTTACCTTTTCTGCATAAGCAACAAACAAATACAGTAGTCAGCAAGTAAAAAAGCAAATGGCAGTTTGATGCAATCGGTGTCGGACTGCAAAAAGATGAGGTGCAAAATGATTCAGTAAAATCCGATAGAAAGGATTTTGAATCAGTATGAAAACAGAAAAAGATTATTTAATGGCAAGCGAGAAGTATAATCTCACAATCAAAGAGGCGGTTCAGTACTTCAACATTGGAGAGAAAAATCTTCGTAAACTGGTGGCGAACAATCCGACAGCAGATTACATACTTATGGTAGGAAATAAGATACTTATTAAACGTAAGATATTCGAGCTGTTTATTGATGAGACAGGCTCTATATAAAAGCAAAAAATACCTTGCAAAATATATGTAGTTCCGATACAATCCCCATCCCAATGGTGGGGATTGTACTAGAGTTTGGAGGATAAACCATGAGTGAAAAAAGAAGAGACAATAAGAATCGCATATTACGTATAGGAGAGCAACAGCGTGCCGATGGAAGATATTTATTCAGTACAATAGATCCAATAACCAAAAAGAGAAAGTTTGTATACAGTTGGAAATTGGAAAGGCACGATAAGATGCCAGAAGGAAAAAAGGCAGACTTATCGCTTAGAGAAAAGGAAAAATTGCTAGAGCGTGACTTGGCAAATGGTATTTCGTTATCCGGTGGAGATATGACAGTATTAGAACTGGTAGAGAAATATTTGGAGCAAAAGCGCAATGTCAGACCTACCACAGCCGCTGGATATAAAACAGTGGTTAATGTATTAAAAAGAGACAGCTTTGGAAGTCAGAAGATTAATCATATCAACACGATAGATGCAAAGGCTTGGTTAATAAAATTACAGTCAGAGGATGGAAAGAGCTATAGCAGTGTCCATACAATACGTGGAGTAGTAAGACCAGCTTTTCAGATGGCTTATGAGGCAGACCTAATCAGAAAAAATCCTTTTGATTTTGAACTGCATAATTTTCTAATTGATGATTCAGTAAAAAGAGATGCAGTAACATCAAAACAAGAAAAGGAGTTTTTAAGGTTTGTTCAACAGGATGAACATTTCAGTGAGTGCTACGATGGGATGTTTATATTATTTAGAACAGGCTTGAGAATAGGCGAGTTTTGCGGACTTACGTTAAAGGATATAGACTTGGAGAAAAGAACAATCAACGTGAACCATCAATTACAGTATGTTGGCAGTAGGGGAAAGTACATAGAAAAAACAAAAACTGAAGCTGGGACACGAGTATTGCCAATGTCGGATGAAGTTTATGCAGCATTCAAGAGGGTAGTACAGAATAGAAAGAAACCTAAAGTCGAGGAAATGATAGATGGTTATACAGGTTTTCTGTTCTTGGATAAGCGTGGAAAACCAATGATGCCCTATCAATGGGAAAAACGCTTTCAGCATGTGGTTGAGAAGTACAATAGAATTTATCGAGTGCAACTTCCAAAGATAACACCGCATGTGTGCCGCCATACATTTTGTACGAATGCGGCAAAGCGAGGAATATCTGTAGAAACATTGAAATATTTAATGGGACATACAGATATAAGTGTTACCTCAAATGTGTATACACACCTTAAGTTGGAAGATGCACAGAGAGAAATGGAGAGGCTTGAAAGGATAGAAAAAGAAATGAAAAAGTGTGCCAAGTAAGGAAATAAAGGGCATAGGGAAAAAATACTGATGAGTACGAATCGGGTTTATACCTAGATTTGTACTCATTTTACTTACCGAGATATGGTAAAATATGCGATTTTATGCTAGGATAAGACCATTGGGTTAGATGTCGGGAAAATGCGATAAAACCTAGGAAAATCAATGATAAGCAAGGAAAAATGACGATATGCAAGATAAAATAAAAGTGCTTTTTATCTGCCACGGCAACATCTGCCGCTCCCCCATGTCCGAGTACCTCCTAAAGGATCTGGTGGAAAAACAAAACCTCACTTCCCACTTCGAGATCGCTTCCGCTGCCACCAGCAGCGAAGAAATCTGGAACGGCACCGGCAATCCGATCTACCCGCCGGCGCAGGCGGAGCTGAGGAAGCATGGGATCGGGAAAACAGCATACACGAATTTTTCAAAAAAACGTGCACGGCAGGTAACAAAAGAAGATTACGGGTATTATGACTATCTGCTCTGTGCAGATGCAAACAACATCAAAAACACCATACGCATCACGGGACCGGATGTCGATGGCAAGATAAAACTGCTTTTGGACTTTGCTACGGATCCCAAAAGAAAAGGAAAATCCATTTCAGATCCATGGTATTCCGGCAGGTTTGACGAGACCTACCGGGATGTTGTTTGCGGTTGTGAGGGACTGCTCGCATACTTGAAAGAAACAGGGCAGATCTGATAAAAAAATATTGAGAAAGACAGTGTCGATGATATCTGTCCGTATCTGCCACGAAAGTCAGTCAGATCAAAATCTGACAATGAAAGGGTGGAATCGGTCAGAACAGGAGACACTGTTTTTTTATTGCCCAAAAGTAACAGAAAAAATATTTTCGCATATTTTCGCCTGAAGTCAATACCCGAATAATTCATAAAAATCAATTTGCAAAATTGGTCAAACAGACGAAAATAGAATTAAAATACGAAAACAACTTGTATAAATCAACGAATAAATATAAGATATAGAAGTACGAAAAAATACGAAAATTTGAAAGAGGGGGGAGAGGGACATGTATAAGACCGGTTAATGATCTTATCCGGCAAACTGGGGTATGATCGAAAATCGAAAATGGGGGACTTTGAAAAATGAGAAACAAAAAGATTTTACAGAAGGCCGCTAAGAAATCACTTAGCTGGCTTTTAATTTTAGGTATGCTGGTAACGTTACCAGAGACGCCGGGAGCCATATCTGCAGCGGCGGCGGAGCTTGAAACGGGGACAGAAGAAACGGTACATGAAGAATCCGGCGATGCAGATCGTATGGAAGAAACAAAAAATGCTGTGACAGAAAAAACCGGGGAAACAGAGACGAAAGCAGATACCGCGGTACAAGAAGAAACTGGTACAAGTCAGAGTCAGGAAACGAAAGGGCCGGAAACAGAGACCCAAGATGCAGAAGCAGAGAACGAAGATGCAGAAACAGAGGATGCGGAAGCAGCAGTAACAGAAGCAGAGACCCAAGATGCAGAAACAGAGGCACCTGTAACAGAAACAACGGAAGATGAGACTGAATTATCCGAGGAAACAGAAGAAACGGAAACAGAGCAGGAAGTGAAAGCTGTGGAAGGAGCAATGAACCTGACACTGCACATGGATAACAGTTCTGCAAAGTACAAAACGCCTGCACTTCAGTTCTGGGGAGATGATAACACAATCGTATCTGGTGCAACGGAAAAAAACCAGGAGATTACAGGTTGGGAAGACGCAGTAGGACAGCTTCTGACAGCGGATAAAGACGGAAAATTTTACAGTGTAACATTAAACGGTAATTTTACGGGATTCCAGTTTTTAGATTATGCAGATCCGTCAAAGAACACAGCAGGACAGGGATTTGTCAGCACTATGAAATCATATACTGGTGACACTTCGACAGATCTCTATTACATCTGCAAAGACGGTAACTGGGGCTGGTATTTAGATGCAGCCGGCACAGAAGCGTTAAAAGAGCCGGAACTTGTTTACCTTACCATGCATATCAAACCGGAAACGAAATGGTCAAAGCCGGCAATGCAGCATTGGAATGACAAATTGACCATCACTGATACAAAAGGTCAGGAAACGATCACCGGCTGGGGTGTTAAAGGAGATCTTTTCACAGCAGAAGAGAATGGATTTTACAAACTCACTGTCAAAGGAACATTCGGAGGCTTTCAGTTTGTAGATGCAGATAATGCGGATGATACAAAAACAGGTGACAATACTTACGACAAACTGTTGGATAAATTTGTAGCAGAAACGCCAACCGATGTATATTATATCCAGAAAGACGGCACCTGGAACTGGTATATGGATAAAGATGGAACAATTACACTTGCTTCCACAAAAGAGGTATCGGACCAGGCAGTCGACAATGCAGATGGAACTACCACATTCACGGCTGTTGCAGAAAACGTAAAAGATAAAGTAAAGGTTGTTTATGGTAAAAAATCAGAGGTGGAGGAAAAAGGAATTTCTGCATTAAAGACGGTTACCATGACAGCAGATAAAAGTGTTGCAAATGCATATACCACGGATGCGATTTTCCTTGGAGATGATGCATTGGACATCGTATATTACATCGAAGTAGATGGTGTAAAAAAAGACATTGAAACATCCGCTGGTGTTACAGTTGGAAAAGATACTTATCTTTCTTATACCAGGGATAAATTTACCGGCAGAATGGTCTGTATACCGGGTACATTTCCTGGAAAAAGCTGGGATGCAGCATCAAATATAATGACATACATGGGAGAGGGGTTATATTCCTATACATTTAAAAATGTTCCGGCGGCAAATTACGAGTACAAGATTACGATGGGTGACTGGAGCGAAAACTATGGAGCAGGCGGTGTTATAAGCGGATCTAACATTGCAGTTACCGTGACAGAACCACAGGATGTTACGATTTATTATTCGGACTTCAGCCATTATTCAAAATGCAGTATTGATTATAAATTTGGGGCAAGCCTGTTATTGCAGGGAACAGGAATTCTGGCAGATACAAGATTTTCTGACAGCAGATTGACCGGAATTTACAGCGCAACTGTGGCAAACATGGAAGCTGGTACTTATTCCGATACGAAGATCGTATCAGAGGATGAGACTGTTGAAATGGATCCATATACGGTAGATACCACAAAGGATGTTACATTCTATTATGATCCGGAATCAGGCATTTATTATTCGAATGCTTCTGACAAAGAAGTTGCAACAAACAAACTTGTATTTGATTCTAAGGATACAGCTTACAAATCAGTATACGGTGCGGTGGCAACCGGAGAGGAAGTTACCTACTCCATCGATACCGGAGATGATGTTACTGCAGTCAAACTGGTTGTAAAAGGTGTGGAAAAGAAAACACTTTCCATGAAAAAAACAGCGGGTGCGGAAGATGGAAAACAGAGATGGTCTGTTACTACAAGCTATGACAGACTTGGAGAATACCAGTATTTCTTTGCAGTATATAATGAGACGGCAGTGGTAATGTATGGCGATGATGACGGATATTACGGAACCGGTATGGCAACAGATTTATTAAGCCTGTTACCGTATGATCAGATCGTATATCAGTCAGGTTATAAGACACCCGACTGGATGAAAAATGCAGTGATCTACCAGATCTTCCCGGATCGTTTCTATAATGGCGATGTGACAAACGATACCATCACTTCGGATGCAAGAGGTACGGTACAGTATGAGTATATGAATGACTGGTATATTTTACCGGAGAACCCGGAGCAGATCACATTACATCCGGATACCTATCCGACTTACGCATATAAGGGCGATGGAAACTGGAGCAATGAGATCTATGGTGGAGATTTAAAGGGTATTACAAAACGGATCGACTACTTAAAAGCACTTGGTGTTACCGTGATCTACTTAAACCCGGTATTTGAGTCCATTTCCAGCCACAGATACGATACAAGTGATTATAAAAACATTGATCCGATCCTTGGAACCCTCGGAGATTTTGAGGAACTCGTCAGTGTGGCAGAAGCGAATAATATGCATGTTGTATTGGATGGTGTATTCAATCATGTATCGGATGATTCTGTTTATTTTGACCGTTACTATGAGTATCTGGAAGATGGAACCGATACGATCGGAGCTTATCCTTACTGGGCATATGTATACGATGCCATGAGCGAGAAAAAGATTTCCAAAGAGGAAGCAGAAAAACAGGCAAAAGAATATTTTACGGCAGAGTATGGAATTACAAACTATGACTATACAGAATGGTTTGATGTATTTTCCGATACAACTTTAAAAGATGACAATGACGATGAAGTATGTGATTCCGTAGGACTTCGTGCCGGAAAACCAGTATATGGTTATGATGGATGGTGGGGTTATGACTCCATGCCGATCATCAAGGCAACGAACGGTTCCGAATATCAGACCGGTACCTGGGCAGAAGAAGTAATCGGAAAAAATGAGACAAGTAAGACCGCAGATAACAGTGTAACACAGTACTGGCTGTCAAAAGGAATGGACGGATGGAGACTCGATGTTGCCAATGAAGTATCGGATGAGACCTGGCAGCACTTCCGTAAATCCGTGAAGGCACTTGACAGTGATAACGTGATCATCGGAGAAATCTGGACGGATGCGGTAAAATATCTGATGGGTGACATGTATGATTCCGTTATGAACTATATGTTCCGTGGAGCAGCGATCGCTTATGCAAAGGGCGGGAATTCCGCAGATGCATTAAATACTTTAGAGCGTTTGAGAGAGCGTTATCCGAAAGAAGCATTTTATGCAATGATGAACCTTGTTGACTCTCATGATACAACACGTTTGTTATCTTACTTAGATGGTATTGATGACGATAGAAACCAGAAAGAAATTGCAGAGGCATTCCCGACTTACGAGAATACTTCAGATGCAGCAAAACAGAAACAGTATTTAGTTGCGTTAATGCAGTTTACCTATGCAGGTGCACCGACGATCTACTATGGTGATGAGCTTGGTATGGTAGGTGCAGATGATCCAGATGACCGCCGTGCGATGATCTGGGGCGAAGGAAATGAGAATCTGGTAAAATGGTATGCAAAACTTGCTGCAATAAGAAGCAGTTACAGTGCATTGAGAACAGGCTCCGTAGAGCCGGTATATGGCACAGATAAAGAAATTTTAGGCTATGTCAGAAGTGATGATTCGGATATCATGCTTGTTTTGATGAACAACAGTGCAGCAGACAAGTCTGTGACAGTAAATGTTGCAGAACTTGGAATTAATGCAGCAGAACTTGCAGATGTGATCGCAGGTAATAGTTACAGTGCTGCAGGAGGCAGCGTGACGGTAACTGTTCCGGCATACAATGGTGTGATCTTAACAGACAAGTGTCATGTAAAACAGGTTTCTGTGGATGAAGAAAACTTAAAACCTGGTTTTGATCCTGCATATAAGATTAAGGCAGAAGAACGTGCAGTCAAAGTAACAGGAGTTTCACTGAAAAAGACAGAGATCACCTTACAGAAAGGTAAAACAGCAAAAATTTCTAAAAATGTAGTAGTAGCACCGCAGAATGCAACAAACACAGCAGTAAAATACAAGACTTCTGACAAAACAGTTGCTTCAGTTGACAAAGATGGTAATGTAACTGCAAATGCCAAAGGAACTGCAACAATTACCGTGACAACAAAAGACGGACTGTTTACATCAGAATGTAAAGTAACTGTAGGAGATCAGGTACAGGCAGCGAAGATCAAATTAAACAAGACAAAACTCAGCCTGAAAAAAGGAAAAACATATACCTTAAAGGCAACAGTCACTCCGAAGGATTGTACGGATAAAGCCGTGAAATGGAAATCTTCCAAATCCTCTGTTGTAAAAGTAGATGTAAACGGAAAAGTAACTGCAAAGAAAGCAGGAACCGCTACAATTACAGCTACCACAAAGAATGGTTTAAAGGCAACCTGTAAGATCACGGTTACAGATCCGGCAACCAAAGTATATCTGACACCGGCGATGAGTATCAAAAAGGGAAGTTCCGTAAAACTGACAGCATCTGTATTTCCGAAGACAGCGACAGATAAACTTACATGGTCTACATCAAACAAAAAGGTAGTGACAGTAACAAAGAGCGGTAAGATCAAAGGAGTCAAAACAGGAACAGCTACGATTACAGTTAAAACAACAAGTGGAAAGAAAGCAACCTGTAAAGTGACCGTTGTAAAGAGTAATAAGAAGTCAGCAGGTATTAAACTGAGTGCAAAGAAACTGACATTAAAGCAAAATGCAACAAAACAGCTGAAAGCTGCTCTTGATAAGAATGCAACGGACAAAGTGACATGGAGCAGTTCTAACAAGAAAGTAGCTACAGTCGATAAAAATGGTGTTGTAACGGCTGTAAAGAAAGGTACTGTAACGATTACCGCAAAGACATCAGGTGGAAAGAAAGCAACCTGTAAAGTGACGGTAAAAGTACCGGCAACCAAGGTAAAATTAAACAAAACCAAGGCGACTGTTGCAAAGGGCAGGACTCTGACCTTAAAAGCGACTATGACACCTTCTTCCTCAACAGATAAACTTACCTGGACGAGTTCCAACAAAAAAGTGGCAACAGTTGATAAGAATGGTAAAGTAAAGGCACTGAAAAAAGGAACAGCCACGATTACTGTAAAAACTGCAAGTGGAAAGAAAGCAACCTGCAAAATTACTGTAAAATAAAAAAAGTTGTAAAAAAAATATTGCAAACAGGAAATCAATGTGGTATAAATGTTACAACGTTAAAACAGTAAAGCGATGAAAGAGACTCTGATCTTTGGGCGTCGACAGGAATACAGCGTCACCGACTGAGAGCGCTGTTTGAAAGAGAAGGTCAAGGGAACACTCTGGAGCAGACTGATTGAACAGGAATTTGCACGAGCGGTTGATCTTAAAAACAGCGGCAGCGGATCGAAAGTAGGTCAGTACGTGGGTGCGCGTTAAGCACAGAGAGCGGAAAGATGATGAGAACGACATCATTTTTCAATGCGGGTGGTACCGCGGGATACTAAGAGATTTCGCCCCGGAAAAGCATATGCTTTTCCGGGGTTTTTTGTATTCATGATAATAGAATGTTCGCGGAGCGTGCATTCTATTATTTGTTGAAAATCTGAAAGACAGAGTTTTGTTTTTCAAAAAGGTTCCCGTCCCGCACCTTATCATATCTAAAGGAGTGTACAGAATATGGAATTCATGACAGGTGTAAACAAAAAGGAAACCTTAGAGATCGGTGATTTACTGACCGGCAGCTATGAGGGAAAAAGTGTAAAAGTAAACGGAGCAGTGCATACCATCCGTGATATGGGTGAAGTTGCATTTATCGTCTTAAGAAAGAGAGAAGGACTGCTCCAGTGTGTTTACGAAGAAGGAAAAACACAGTTTGACTTAAAAGATTTAAAAGAGGCAGCAACGATTGATGTGGAGGGAACCGTAAAACCGGAGGAACGTGCACCACACGGAATTGAGATCCGTCTGGATAAAATCAAGGTATTGTCCGAACCGGCTGCACCGATGCCGCTTGCAATCTCAAAATGGAAATTAAATACCTCCTTGGAGGCGAATTTAAACAACCGTGCGATCGCCCTTCGAAATGTCAGGGAGCGTGCAAAATTCCGTATTCAGGAAGGTGTGGTACGGGGATTTCGTGATTTCTTATACAGTCAGGGGTTTACAGAGATCCATACACCAAAGATCGGTGCAAAAAGTGCAGAGGGCGGGGCAAACCTGTTCCGGTTGGAATATTTTCACAGACCAGCAGTTTTACAGCAGAGTCCTCAGTTTTACAAACAGATGATGGTCGGCGTATTTGACCGGGTATTTGAGACGGCGCCGGTATTCCGTGCAGAAAAACATAATACCAAACGTCACTTGAACGAGTACACCAGCCTTGATTTTGAGATGGGATATATTGATGGATTTGAAGATATCATGGCGATGGAGACCGGATTTTTGCAGTATATGATCGCACTGCTCAAAAAAGATTATGCAGAGGAACTTCGGTTATTAGGCGTCACACTGCCGAACGTCGACAAAATTCCGACCGTGCGCTTCGATGAAGCAAAAGAAAAAGTGGCAGAAAAATATCACCGCCAGATCAGAAATCCATACGATCTTGAGCCGGAGGAGGAAGCACTCATCGGACAGTACTTTAAGGAAGAGTATGATGCGGATTTCGTATTTGTTACACATTATCCATCCAAGAAACGTCCGTTTTACGCGATGGACGATCCGGCAGATCCGACTTATACCTTAAGTTTTGACCTTTTATATCAGGGACTTGAGATCACGACCGGTGGACAGCGTATCCACGATTACAACAAACTGATGGAAAAAATCGAAAAGCGTGGTATGGAGTCTGAGGGAATGGAACAGTATTTATCCGTATTCAAACATGGCATGCCGCCACATGGTGGACTTGGAATCGGTTTAGAGCGTCTGACCATGAAATTAGTCGGTGAGGACAACGTCCGTGAGACGACGCTGTTCCCGCGTGATTTAAGCAGATTAGAGCCGTAATCAGGTTAGAACAGATGCAAAGAATCCAAAACAAAATAATTTTAGATCCATATCAGGTTCAAAATTGAATGTAAATTGAGTTTTGCAAACAGGGATCATATGAATGAAAAAGGAGAACAGCCGTGAAACATTTAGGAACAAAAACAATCGAGACAAGACGTCTTGTTTTAAGACGATTTACACTTTCCGATGCAGAACCGATGTACCGCAACTGGGCATCGGATCCGGAAGTGACAAGATATCTGCTGTGGCCTGCACATGAGAGTGAAGAAGAGACGAAAGGCATTTTAAAAGGCTGGATCGCTGCATACGATAAAACGGAAAAATATGAATGGTGTATCGAATTAAAAGAGATCGGTGAGGCAATCGGCAGCATTGGTGTCGTAGCTGTCAATGAAAAAGTGCAGTCCATGGAAGTCGGTTATTGTTTAAGCTGTGACTACTGGAATAAAGGAATCATGTCAGAAGCATTAGAGGCAGTGGTAGAATACTTGACTAACGAAGTTGGGGCACGCAGGATCGCGGCGCGATGTGATACCAGAAATCCGTACTCAGCCAAAGTGATGGAAAAGTGTGGCCTTAAATATGAAGGAACAGCGATTCAAGCTGAGTGGAACAATTCCGGAGCCGGGGATGTTGCTTATTATGGTCTGGTGGTTGGACCTGTGATCGTAGAAGAACTGGAAGAAGCTGAAGAACCGGGAATCGAGGAAGAGGAAGAAATTCCGGCAGTTAAGACCGGACGCAAAAACGAAATTTCAGACGAGACGATCGAGTATGTCGGAATCCTTGCAAAATTAGAGCTGAATGAGGAAGAGAAAGAGCATGCAAAGAAAGATATGGAAGAAATGCTCAACTATATTGATAAATTAAATGAACTTGACACCACAGGAGTGGAGCCGATGTCACATGTGTTCCCGGTAAACAATGTATTCCGGGAAGATGTAGTGACAAACGGAGACGGCAGCAAAGAGACGCTTTCGAATGCACCGGCACAGAAAGACGGTGGATTTAAAGTGCCAAAGACAATTGGAGATTAATCAGATTGCTCAAAGAACATTTTGTGCAGCAGGCAAAGAAAATGTTCGGATAAAAAGCAGGAGCAGGAATGGAGATTTATATGAATATTATGAGTTTGACTGCCGTGGAACTCGGCAAAAGAATAAAAGCAAAAGAAATCTCAGTAGAGGAAGCTGTTACGGCGGCGCTTGACGCGATTGAGAAAAAAGAAAAACTCGTAAACAGCTTTGTGACAGTAGATAGAGAGGGAGCACTGAAACGCGCAAAGGAAGTACAGAAACAGATTGATGACGGCACTCTGACGGGGCCGCTTGCAGGTGTACCGGTTGCCATCAAAGACAATATGTGTACGAAAGATCTGCTTACCACCTGTTCTTCTAAGATTTTATATAACTTTATTCCGACCTACACGGCGGAGGCAGTTTTAAATCTGGAAAAAGCAGGGGCAGTTATTTTAGGAAAGACCAACATGGATGAGTTTGCCATGGGAAGCACGACAGAGACGTCCGCTTACGGTGAGACAAAAAATCCATGGAACACAGAGCATGTGCCGGGCGGTTCTTCGGGTGGTTCCTGTGCAGCGGTTGCGGCAGAAGAATGTGTCTTTGCACTTGGATCAGATACTGGCGGTTCCATCCGTCAGCCGAGTTCCTTCTGCGGCGTGACCGGAATCAAGCCGACCTACGGAACGGTATCACGTTACGGACTGATCGCTTACGGTTCATCCTTAGACCAGATCGGACCGGTCGCAAAAGATGTGACAGACTGTGCCACGATATTAGAGGCGATCGCTTCTTATGATACGAAGGACTCCACTTCCGTGAAAAGGGAGGATTATGATTTTACCAGGGCGCTGGTGGATGATGTCGCCGGAATGAAGATCGGTATCCCACGCGATTATTTCGGGGAAGGCTTAGAACCGGAGGTGAAAACAGCAGTTTTGCAGGCTGCAGAGGAATTAAAGAAAAAGGGCGCCATCGTGGAAGAGTTTGATTTAAGCCTGGTAGAATATGCGATCCCTGCATATTATGTTATCGCCTGTGCAGAGGCAAGTTCCAACCTGGCAAGATTTGACGGTGTCAAATATGGTTACCGCACCAAAGAATACGAGGGACTTCACAACATGTACAAAAAATCCCGTTCTGAAGGATTCGGGCCGGAGGTAAAACGCCGTATCATGCTTGGCTCTTTCGTGCTGAGCAGCGGTTATTACGATGCATATTATCTGAAAGCACTCCGCACCAAGGCGTTGATCAAACAGGCATTTGATAAGGCATTTGAAAAATATGATGTCATTTTAGGACCGGCGGCACCGACCACTGCACCAAAACTGGGACAGTCCTTAAGTGATCCAATCAAGATGTATTTAGGAGATATTTACACGATTTCCGTAAATCTTGCCGGCTTACCGGGAATTTCACTGCCGTGCGGCAAAGATAAAAACGGTCTGCCGATCGGGTTACAGCTTATTGGAAACTGTTTTGAAGAGAAGAAGATCATCCGCGCGGCATATGCATTTGAACAGACAAGAACCTATGAGCACAGCCCGCTTGCATAGTCCGAAAATGGAGGAATAGACATGAGTAAAATATATGAAACTGTCATTGGACTTGAGGTCCATGTTGAGTTAGCAACGAAAACAAAAATCTTCTGCGGCTGTTCCACGGCATTCGGCGGTGCACCAAACACACATACCTGTCCGGTCTGTACCGGTATGCCGGGTTCCCTTCCGGTGTTGAACCGTCAGGTGGTGGAATATGCGATGGCAGTGGGAATTGCCACAAACTGCAGTATTACCCAGTACTGTAAATTTGACCGTAAAAACTATTTTTACCCGGATAACCCGCAGAACTACCAGATCTCCCAGTTATATCTGCCCATCTGCAGAAACGGTGGTGTCGAGATCGAGACAGCAGCCGGAAAGAAGATTATTGGTATCCATGAGATCCATATGGAAGAGGATGCCGGAAAACTGGTGCATGACGAGTGGGAGGATGTCTCCATCGTAGATTACAACCGTTCCGGTGTACCGCTGATTGAGATCGTATCCGAGCCTGATATGCGTTCCGCGGAGGAGGTTATCGCATATCTTGAAAAGCTGCGCATGATCATCCAGTATCTGGGAGCATCTGACTGTAAATTAAACGAAGGTTCCATGCGTGCCGATGTCAACCTGTCCGTCCGTGAAGCCGGCGCAAAGAAGTTTGGAACCCGTACCGAGATGAAAAACTTAAACTCCTTTAAAGCGATCGCAAGAGCTATCGAGGGAGAGCGTGCACGTCAGATCGAACTGCTTGAAGCCGGAAAGAAGATCGTGCAGGAGACACGCCGCTGGGATGACAATAAGGAATCTTCCCATGCAATGCGTTCCAAAGAGGATGCACAGGATTACCGTTATTTCCCGGAGCCGGATCTCGTCCCGATCGTGATCAGCGATGAGTGGATCGCAAAAGTAAAGGCAAACCAGCCGGAACTGCGCACGGAAAAATTAGAGCGTTACCAGAGAGAGTTTGATCTTCCAAAATACGATGCCGAGATCATCACAGGACACAAAAAATTTGCAGACCTGTTTGAGGCGGCAACCGAGCTTTGCGGCAAACCGAAAAAAGTGTCCAACTGGATCATGGTCGAAACTATGCGTCTGTTAAAGGAAAACAACATGGATCCGGAAGACATCCGTTTTTCTCCGGTCAATCTTGCAAAACTGATCAATCTTGCCGATTCCGGTTCCATTACAAACACGGTCGCAAAGGAAGTATTCGAACTGATCTTTAAAGATGACATTGATCCGGAAAAATATGTTGAAGAGAAAGGCTTAAAGACAGTCAACGACGAGGGTGCACTCCGTGAGACAGTACAGAAAATATTAGCAGAAAATCCACAGTCGGTTGAGGATTACCATAACGGCAAAGAAAAGGCAATCGGATTCTTAGTCGGACAGACCATGAAAGCCATGAAAGGAAAAGCAAACCCGGCGCTTGTGAACCAGATATTAAAAGAGTTACTGTAAGGTATTATATTTGATACCAACATCATGTGTATAAAAATATGAGGACTGAAAAAAGTCCTCATATTTTTGCGATAGCTTGACAATCTTGTTTATGCGTGCATATACTAAGATAATTGCGAAACTCATTCATGAACTGGCGATGTTGTGGAAAATTGACAGATGAAAAAGAAAGTGCTGGGGAGCCGTCGGTACTTAGTGACTGTATTTTGGTCACTTAGTATCCGCTACGAGCGACACGCAGCGAGAGCGTGCTTTCGTTTCAGCTGTCAATTTCCCACAACGTTCACAGCCTAAAGCAGAGTTTCGCCCAGGTAACTGTTTTATTGAATAGCATGGAAAGAAGGAGCAAAATGACCTATCATTTATCCGACGAGCAGGAAAAATACTTTTATGACACCTTAGAGGAACTCTGCAGGCAGTCCCGTCTGTTAGAGTCACACCGCTATATGCAGCACGGTGACACCAGCGTGTTCCGCCACAGTGTGTCGGTTGCATATTTCAGCTATTATCTGGCACTGAAAATGAATGCGCCGGTGGATATCCATTCGCTGGTTCGTGGTGCGCTGTTACATGATTATTTTTTGTATGACTGGCATGAGAAAGATGCATCACATAAATGGCATGGATTTCATCATGCAAAAAAGGCGTGTGAGAATGCAGCCCGTGATATCCCGGATTTGAACGAGATAGAGAAGGATATGATAAAATGTCATATGTTTCCATTAAATATCGTTCCGCCAAAATACATGGAAGGCTGGATCTTATGCTGTGCAGATAAGATCTGTTCCGGGGCAGAAACCGTGAAAGGACGCCTGCCGGAGCATATCGTTCTGCCGTGGAGGAAACAGATTCGTTCAGAATTATAGAATGTTTGTGAGTTTGACCCAAAATGGAGACTAAAACGGGCATATATAAAGTTTTCGCTTTATATATGCCCGTTTTTCATGCAAAATGTTAGCCTTCCGCAAGATTTCCCGTGTAAAGCTGATAATATTTTCCTTTTTCTTCCATGAGTTTGTCATGGTTACCGCGCTCAATGACGCGTCCCTGCTCTAATACGATGATACAGTCACTGTTTTTAACGGTGGAGAGGCGGTGGGCGATCACGAATGTGGTGCGTCCTGCCATCAGTTTATCCATACCGTCCTGAACGATCTTTTCGGTTCTGGTATCGATCGAACTGGTCGCCTCATCGAGGATCAGTACCGGCGGATCTGCAATCGCAGCACGCGCAATGGCAAGAAGCTGTCTTTGTCCCTGACTTAAGTTGGCACCGTCACCGGTTAAAAGTGTGTTGTAACCGTCCGGAAGCTGATGGATAAAGGTGTCGGCGTTGGCAAGTTTTGCCGCTGCAATGACTTCTTCATCGGTGGCGTCAAGTTTTCCATAACGGATGTTTTCCATCACGGTTGTGGTAAACAGGTGTGTATCCTGCAGTACGATACCGAGAGAGTGGCGCAGGTCATCTTTTTTGATCTTGTTGATGTTGATGCCATCGTAGCGGATTTTACCATCCTGGATATCGTAGAAACGGTTGATCAGGTTTGTGATCGTGGTCTTTCCGGCACCGGTACTTCCGACAAATGCGATCTTCTGACCCGGTGTTGCATAGAGGTCTACATTGTGGAGCACGATCTTATCCGGGTTATAACCGAAATCGACATCATCAAAGACCACGTCACCTTTCAGTTCGATATAATCGACACTGCCGTCTGCCTGATGGGTATGCTTCCATGCCCACATACCGGTACGCTCTTTGGATTCAACGATCTGACCGTTTTCTTTTCTGGCACGCACGAGAGTGACATAGCCGTCGTCAGTTTCCGGTTCCTCGTCGAGCAGTTTAAAGATACGCTCAGAACCGGCAAGCGCCATGACAATATTGTTGAGCTGCATACTAAGCTGGTTGACCGGCTGGCTGAAGCTCTTATTATAGGTAAGGAAACTTGCAAGTTTTCCAAGAGTAAAGCCACCTACACCGTTTAAGGCGAGCACACCGCCGACTAAAGCACAGAGCACATAGCTGATATTACCGATCTGTGCATTGACCGGCATTAAAATATTACCAAATTTGTTGGCGTTATCTGCGCTATGGAAGAGCTGGTCATTTAATCTGTTAAAGTTTTCAATACTTTCTTCCTCGTGAGTAAAGACTTTAACAACCTTCTGGCCATTCATCATTTCTTCGATATAACCATTGACCGTTGCAATGTCTTTCTGCTGTGCGATAAAGTATTTGGCACTGAGTGCGCCGATCTTTTTAGTCGCAAACAGTGTGACACCGATCATCAGGAGTGTTACAATCGTCAGGGGAACATTTAAGAGCAGCATGCTGACAAATACGCTGACAATGGTGATGATGCTGTTTAAAAACTGCGGCATACTCTGGCTGATCATCTGGCGGAGTGTATCGATATCGTTCGTATAAGTGGACATGATATCTCCGTGATAGTGCGTGTCAAAGTAGCGGATCGGAAGTTCTTCCATATGGGTGAACATGTCATCACGCAGATTCTTTAAGGTACCCTGGGAAACATTTACCATGATGCGTGTGTATATATAGGAAGCAAGTGCTCCGATCAGGTAGAAAATGGCAACGCGCATGATAGCGTGCAGCAGACCGGAAAAGTCAGGATCTGCCTGACCGATGAGCGGCAGGATATAGCCGTCGATCAGAGTCTGCATAAACCAGGTACCCTGTACACTGGCGAGTACGGTAATGAAGATGCAGATCACGACGAGAATGCAGTGCACTGCATAATTTTTCATGATATAGGCGAGCAGACGCATAAATAATTTTCCCGGATTTTCAACTTTCGGGCGCGGATCTTTTGGACCTCTGCCGCCCGGTCCCTGAACCGGTTTGGTATTCTTTTCTGCCATTATGCAGCACCTCCTTCATCAAAATCACCGCTTCCGCTGGTCTGTGATTCGTAGACGTCGCGGTAGATATCATTGGACGCTAACAATTCTTCGTGGGTTCCAAAACCGTTTACAACACCGTTATCTAAAACGATGATGCGGTCTGCATTCTGGACGGAGGAGATTCGCTGTGCAATGATAAATTTTGTCGTATCCGGGATCTCCTCGGCAAAAGCCTTGCGGATCTTAGCATCGGTTGCAGTGTCGACAGCACTGGTACTGTCGTCTAAAATAAGTATTTTCGGTTTCTTTAACAGGGCTCTCGCGATACATAAACGCTGTTTCTGACCGCCGGATACGTTGGTTCCGCCCTGTTCAATGTAAGTGTTGTAGCCGTCCGGGAAACGGTCGATAAATTCATCTGCGCATGCAAGGCGGCATGCGTGGCGGCATTCTTCGTCGGTCGCATTTTTATCACCCCAGCGCAGATTTTCGTAAATGGTTCCTGAGAAAAGCACGTTGTTCTGCAGTACCACGGAAACCTCATCGCGCAGCGTATCCAGATCGTAGGAGCGGACGTCTTTGCCGCCGACAAGGACTGCGCCCTCTGAGACGTCATAGAGACGGCTGATTAAGTTGACGAGCGAGGATTTCGAACTTCCCGTGCCGCCGATGACACCGATCGTTTCCCCGGAGCGGATGGAAAGACTGACATCATCAAGGATCGGTTTATCCGAAGTCTTGTTGTAACGGAAGGTCACATGGTCGAAGGTAACACTGCCGTCGGCAACCTCATAGACCGGATTTTCCGGGTTTGTGATATCACTCTTTTCATTTAAGACTTCACAGATACGCTCGGCACTTGCGATACTCATGGCTAACATGACGAAAACCATGGAGAGCATCATCAGACTCATCATGATGTTCATACAATAGGTAAGAAGGCTCATCAGCTCTCCGGTGGTAAGGGAACCTGCGACGATCATTTTGGCACCCAGCCAGCTTAATGCAATGATGCAGCTGTATACAACGATCTGCATGACCGGAGAGTTAAAGGCAAGTACGCCTTCCGCTTTGACAAACATGTTGTAAATATTTTTGCTTGCCTGTGTAAATTTCTTCTTCTCGTAATCCTCGCGGACATAGGCTTTGACTACGCGGATTGCGGAGACATTTTCCTGCACGGATGCGTTTAAGTCATCGTATTTTGGAAATACTTCCATAAAATAATGATGTGCACGCACAGTGATAATTGCGAGGATCATACCAAGTACGATAACGGCGATCAGATAAACCGAAGCAAGTCTTGCATTGATGAAAAATGCCATGATCATTGCGCAGATCAAAGAGATCGGTGCGCGGACGCACATGCGCAAAAGCATCTGATATGCGTTCTGCAGGTTGGTCACGTCGGTGGTAAGACGGGTGACAAGACCTGCGGTGCTGAATTTGTCAATGTTGGAAAAAGAAAAAGTCTGTATATTTTCATACATTGCTTTTCGTAAGTTGCGCGCAAATCCTGCGGAAGCGCGGGCACCGTATTTTCCACCCATCGTTCCTGCAAACAGGGAAATGCATGCGACAATGACCATACATCCGCCCATGACGTAAATATGGTGGATATCCCCGGCCTCTACGCCGTTATCGATGATCGATGCCATCATCAGTGGGATGATCGTTTCCATGAGCACTTCTAAGATCATGAAAACAGGAGTGAGGAAAGAATCCTTTTTAAATTCTTTGATCTGGGCTCCCAGAGTTTTTAACATAACATCACATCCTTTTCAAAAAATAATTGATTTTTATTTGTTAGTGTGCTAACAATATAGTTATAAGGCATAGAAAAACGAATGTCAATGTAAAAATAATTTTATTTCAGCAGGAGAAAAACGATGCATACAGACACGATCGGATATAAAATACGGCTGCTTCACAACCAGATCCACAAGCGGATGGAGGCAAAAAGGCAGGAAAATGAAAAAGAACCGCTGACGGGAATGCAGCGCTGGACGCTTGGCTTTTTGAGGGATCATGACGGGAAAGATATTTATCAGAAGGATATCGAAACAGAGTTTTCCGTATCGAGGGCAACTGCATCAAATATGCTTGCAGTCATGGAGAGGAAAGGGCTTGTGCGCCGTGAGGCGGTGGAGCATGATGCGAGATTAAAAAAGCTGGTGCTGACAGAGAAAGCACGCGCTTTAGTGGACAGATCAGAGCAGGATATGCGGGATATGGAAACACTTTTAGCGAAAGGACTGAGTGAAGGGGAGATACGGGATCTGAAGAGATATTTAGACCAGATGCTTTCTAATTTAGACGTGGATGTCGAGTGTCCGAAGAAATTTTTTTGTGGCGGCATGAAAAATAGAAATACTAGATGTTGTGGTTAATAAAAAACCAGATACAAGTGAAAAAAATGACGAAGAAATCAACTTAAATTTGGTAATAGTGAATAAAGACCGCATATTTACTGGGGTTGAGGCATCTGCTTTTGCCAAAGTGCCCATAAAATGGGACTTTTGACCGTTGGCAAAACGCATTGACAAAGACACAATATATTGTATAATAAATACTCGTAGGTTATGCGGCCGTATGGGTATGGCAGGCAGCCATCAGTCAGAACAGAAAGGGATTTGATCGGAAATGAAAATTATTAAAAGAAGCGGTATGGAGGATACCTTTGATATTAAAAAAATCGAGTCGGCGATCCGCAGAGCGAACAACAGCGTTATTGATTATGAGAAGCTGACGGACAAGCAGATTGACGAGATATCAAAAAATGTGGAAGTTGCCTGTGAAAATATGAAGCGTTCCCCAAGTGTAGAGGAAATTCAGGATATGGTGGAGAACCAGATCATGAATCAGCGTGCATTTAATGTGGCGCGCAACTATATTACATACCGTTACAAACAGGAACTGGTGCGCAAGTCCAACTCAACGGATGAACAGATCTTAAGTTTGTTAGAGTGTAATAATGAGGAAGTAAAACAGGAAAATTCAAATAAAAACCCGACCGTAAACAGTGTACAGAGGGATTACATGGCAGGTGAGGTCAGCAAGGATATCACAAAGAGATTTTTGCTGCCGCCGGATATTGTGGAGGCGCATGAGCAGGGAATCATTCATTTTCATGATGCGGATTATTTTGCACAGCATATGCACAACTGCTGTCTGGTCAACTTAGAGGATATGCTCCAGAACGGAACCGTCATCAGTGAGACGATGATCGACCGTCCGAAGAGCTTTTCAACAGCATGTAACATTGCAACACAGGCAATCGCCCAGATCGCAAGTTCACAGTATGGCGGACAGAGTATTTCACTTTCCCATCTGGCACCGTTCGTACAGGTCAGCCGTGAAAAATACCGCAAGCAGGTCCGCACAGAACTGGAAGCAATCGGAGTGACACCGACTGAGGATAAAGTCAATAAAATTGCGGAGATCCGTGTGAAAGAAGAGATCAACCGTGGTGTGCAGATGATCCAGTATCAGGTGATCACACTGATGACGACAAACGGACAGGCACCGTTTATCACGGTATTTATGTATTTGGATGAGGTACCGGAAGGCCAGCTTCGCGATGATCTTGCCGCAGTGATCGAGGAGATGCTCCATCAGAGAATCCTTGGTGTAAAGAATGAGCAGGGCGTATACATTACACCTGCATTCCCAAAACTGATCTATGTGTTAGAGGCAGATAATATCCGTGAGGGTACCAAATACTGGTATCTGACAAAACTTGCAGCGGAATGTACGGCAAAGAGAATGGTTCCGGACTATATTTCAGAGAAGATCATGAAAAAGTTAAAAGACGGCAACTGTTATACCTGTATGGGATGCAGATCTTTCCTGACTGTTGACCGCACAAAAGGAAATTATGCAAATGCAAAAAATTACGTTCCGGGTAAGAAGTATTACGGCAGATTTAACCAGGGAGTTGTCACTTTAAATCTCGTGGATGTCGCATGCTCTTCCGGAAAAGATATGGATAAATTCTGGGAACTTTTGGATGAAAGGTTAGATCTTTGTTACAGGGCTCTGATTATCCGTCATAAGAGACTGCTCGGTACACCTTCTGATGTGGCACCGATTCTCTGGCAGAACGGTGCACTGGCACGTCTGAAAAAAGGTGAGACGATCGATAAACTTTTATATGACGGTTATTCCACGATTTCTCTTGGCTATGCCGGACTTTGTGAGTGTACCAGATACATGAAGGGGGTTTCCCACACCGAGCCGGAAGGAACAGAGTTTGCATTAAAAGTAATGCGCCGTTTAAATGATGCATGTACGGAATGGAAAGAAAAACACAATATCGATTTCAGCCTGTACGGAACACCACTGGAATCAACGACTTATAAGTTCGCGAAATGTCTTCAGAAGCGTTTTGGCATTATTCCGGGAGTGACGGATAAGAACTACATCACAAACAGCTATCATGTCCATGTGACAGAGGAAATCAGTGCATTCGATAAGTTGAAGTTTGAGTCACAGTTCCAGGAGCTTTCTCCGGGAGGTGCGATCAGCTATGTGGAAGTGCCGAATATGCAGAATAATCTTGACGCTGTACTTGCAGTGATGCAGTATATTTATGACAATATTATGTACGCAGAGCTGAATACCAAGAGCGATTACTGTATGGAATGCGGTTATTCCGGAGAGATCAAGATCGTCAATGACAAGGACGGCAAACTTGTCTGGGAGTGCCCGAACTGCGGTAACCGTGACCAGAACAAGATGAGCGTGGCGCGCAGAACCTGCGGCTACATTGGAACACAGTTCTGGAATCAGGGCAGAACACAGGAAATTAAAGAGAGAGTGCTTCATTTATAAAATTCATATTGCGAAAAAGAACCGTATATCAACATTGATGTGCGGTTCTTTTTATGATAAACTGTAATGGTACTAAATCACTAAAATAAAAATTTAACTTTGGAGGATAAAATGTTAGAAGCAGGAATCAAAGGACAGCATACCATTATAGTAGAGAAAGAAAATACAGCAGCAGTGATGAAAAGCGGTACGTTAGCAGTATTCGCGACACCGGCAATGATCGCCCTGATCGAGGAGACCGCATGGAAGAGTGTTGCAGATGAACTTGAAGAAGGATGTGTGACTGTGGGAACGAGCCTTAATGTAAAACATCTTGCCGCATCACCGGTGGGAATGAAGGTGACCTGCAATACCACTTTAGTGGAAGTGGATAAAAGACGTCTTGTATTTTCCGTAGAAGTAGAGGATGAGACCGGAAAAGTCGGAGAAGGAACGCATGAGCGTTTTATTGTACAGGCGGAAAAATTTCAGAATAAGGCGGATGCCAAGTTAAATAGATAGGAGGAAACATTGAATTTAGTTATCGGGTTACTGGTCCCGTTTCTGGGAACTTCGTTGGGGGCAGCATGTGTTTTCTTTATGAAAAACGGGTTGAACCGTCTGGTACAGAAAGCACTGCTTGGTTTTGCATCCGGCGTTATGGTGGCAGCATCTGTGTGGTCGCTGCTGATACCATCCATCGACATGTCAGAGGGAATGGGAAAATTTGCATTTTTACCGGCAGCAATCGGATTTATATTTGGAATCCTGTTTTTACTGCTGATGGACAAAATCATTCCGCATCTTCATATGAATGAAGACAAACCGGAAGGATTGCCAAGTCACCTAAAAAAAACAACCATGCTGGTACTGGCTGTTACTCTTCATAATATACCGGAGGGAATGGCAGTCGGTGTTGTGTTCGCTGGACTTTTATCAGGAAACAACGGAATTACACTGGCGGGAGCATTTTCATTGTCCATAGGAATTGCAATTCAGAATTTTCCGGAAGGTGCAATTATATCGCTTCCGCTGAAAAGTGAAGGCGGCAGTACAAAAAAAGCCTTCTGGTATGGCGTGGCATCCGGTGTGGTAGAACCGATCGCGGCGGGAATTACGATTATTTTAGCCGGAATCATCACACATATGCTGCCATATCTGCTTGCATTTGCAGCAGGGGCAATGATCTATGTGGTCGTGGAAGAGCTTCTTCCGGAAGCATCAGAAGGAGAACATTCCAATATTAATACGATTGGATTTGCGGCAGGTTTTCTGATCATGATGATATTAGATGTCGCATTGGGATAAAGGAGGAAATAAATATGCAGGACGATATAAGAGAACAGCTGATCAAACAGTTTCCATCAGATGTGGTAGAGATACTGGATCAGAGTGGTAAACCATACTATGGCTGTCCGACCTGTAAGAGGGCAGTTACAGTAGGAACTGATAAATGTCCGGGATGCGGACAGGTGCTTGCCTGGGATCATATCCGCAAGGAAAACCAAAAAAAGGGGACGATGACAGCAGTGTTGAAATTTGAGGTGGCAGGCGATTTTACAAAGGGAGACTGCAGAAAATGTCCGCTTTCCTACATTGCAAAAGAAAAAAATGAAAATGTTTATGAATGTCCGTTGAAAATGCGTGCAAACTGTAAACTTGAGCTTATGTAGAAAGGAAATTCATGCGCGGTGTACAGATGGTCATTATAGCGGTCGGAGGCATTTTATTATTCTGGTTCTTCGCGCCGCTGTTATGCAAAGGAATTTTTAATATAGGAACGGCGACCGGGATTCTGATCTCGTTATTCCTGTTATGTTATGGAATTTTTTTCGGGCGTATGAACAGGAGAGCTTTGATATTGTGGAATGGCAGGAAAACACACTGGATATGTGTTTTCCTGCTTGTCCTTGTACTTATAATGATCATGACAGTGTTGGCAGAGACATTTCTGATGATCCACTCAGCATTACACACTCCGCCGCAAAATACGACAGCTGTTGTTTTAGGATGCAGTGTAAAAGGTACAAAACCAAGCAGAATATTAGAGGAACGTATTGATGCTGCATATGATTATCTGAGTGTAAATAAAGATGCAGTATGTATTTTGTCCGGTGGCAGAGGACCGGGTGAAGATATCACGGAAGCACAGTGCATGTATGAAGTGCTGACAAAACGGGGAATCAGTGAAAATCGTCTGATTTTAGAAGAACGATCTACAACGACGGAAGAAAATTTAAAATATACCGGAGAAATTTTAAAAGACCGTGGACTTGATATGACTGTGACACTGGTTACCAGTGAATTTCATGAATATCGGGCGAATCAGATGGCAGCCAGGCTGGGAATGAAAAGTTACAGTACCCCGGCACATACATTTTTTGTATATTTTCCCACCTATTATGTGAGGGAACTGTATGGCATTTTATATTATGAATTGCGTCATTGGGATTAGTGTGGAAGTATTTTTATAAAAACAGTGCAGTAATAAAAAGTGGAATGTCAGAGAGAGGAAAAGATGCCAGGAAAATATTATGCAGTAAAAAAAGGAAGAAAACCGGGAGTGTACCAGAGCTGGGCAGAATGTAAAGCGATGGTGGACGGCTTTCCTGGAGCAGTATATAAGAGTTTTAAAACAAGAGAAGAAGCAGTGGCTTTTGCCAAAGCTGCGACATATACCGGAGCAGATGCTGCGCCAAAGATGCAAAATGCAATGAAGAAAACAATGCAGCAGGAAGATGGGGCAATGCCGTCTGTCTATGCGTTTGTGGATGGTTCTTACAATGTGGCAACGCATGTCTACGGATATGGTGGCTTTCTGATTCATGATGGCATAAAAGAAGTGCTGCAGGGGAGTGATAAGGATGCAGAGATGGCAGCGATGCGCAATGTCGCAGGGGAAGTCTGCGGCAGTATGGCTGCGATCAGAAAAGCGGTCGAATTAGGATTGCCGGAAGTAACGATTTATTATGATTACATGGGAATCGAAATGTGGGCAACCGGTGCGTGGAAGTGCAATAAAAAAGGGACAGCAGCATACCGTGATTATGTGGCATCGGTGAGAAATGTGATTGTGATCCGTTTTGTAAAGGTAAAAGGACATTCCGGTATCGATGGCAATGAGGAAGCAGATATGTTAGCAAAGCAGGCAGTGGGAAATGAGATATAAAACCGGAATCCGGGGGCAGATATATGGATAAAAAGTTAAAATATTATGATCTGATGGAGGACTTAAGAAAGCAGATTGTTTCGGGAAAGATAAAACCGGGAGAAAAACTGCCGTCGGAAAATGAACTTTCCGGGACATATCAGGTAAGCAGACAGACTGTGCGGAAAGCATTGCAGATCCTTCAGAATGAAGGATATATTTATGCGGAGCATGGACGGGGGACATTTTGTTCCGAGATGGCGAGACGCATGGGGGAGACAAAAAATATTGCGGTAGTCACAACCTATCTGTCGGATTATATATTTCCAAGGGTAATCCAGGGAATCGATAAAGTTCTCACGGAAAACGGCTATAGTATTCTCTTAAAAAATACGAGAAATTCTAGAAATATGGAAGCGAAATGTTTAGAGGAACTGCTGCAGAAAGGAATTGACGGTCTGATCATAGAGCCGAGCAAAAGCCAGATCTTCTGCAAACATATCAATTTATATCAGACGCTGGATGAGTACCGGATCCCATATGTATTTATTCAGGGCAGCTATGCACAGCTGGCTGAAAAGCCGCATATTCTCTTAGACGACTGCCTTGGCGGATATCTGGTCACGAAATATCTGATCTCACTGGGACACCACCATATCATAGGGGTGTTTAAGGCGGATGATACACAGGGGCAGCAGCGCCACAAAGGATATGTGCAGGCATTGCAGGAGGCAGGGATTGCATATGACCCAGATAAAGTGGTATGGTTTTATACGGAAGACCGGAAAACACATCCCTATGAGCAGATGTATCATATGGCTAAGACACGGTGTGTGCATTTTTTTGACAGTGTGGTATCCTATAACGATCAGATCGCACTTGAAGTCATCCGGGCATTAGAAGATGCCGGACTGAAAGTCCCGGAAGATGTGTCAGTGACGGGGTACGATGATTCTTATCTTGCGTCAAGTGGAAAAGTGCCGCTTACCACGGTGGCGCATCCGCAGGAAAAATTAGGTGAAATGGCTGCAGAACTTCTTCTTGGACTGCTGAAAGAGGGAAACATCCCGGAGTCAGAAAGACAGATCCTTGTAAAGCCGGAGTTAGTGATCCGGGAATCCTGCAGATCCCGGAAAAAGGAGGAATAAAAGATGAACTATGCGCAGATCAAACCCTGTTCTATTGAGAATGGCACGGGCGTGAGGGTGTCTTTGTTTGTGTCCGGATGCAGACATCACTGCAAAGAGTGTTTTAATGAGGAAACATGGGATTTTTCTTATGGTAAGCCTTTTACAAAAACGACGGAGGATGAGATCATGCAGGCGTTAGCACCGTCCTATATTGCAGGGCTGACGCTGCTTGGCGGAGATCCGGGTGAGCCGGAGAATCAGCAGGGACTGCTTCCTCTGTTACAGAGAATAAAAAAAGAATTGCCGGATAAAAATATCTGGGCATACAGTGGATATCTGTATGAGGATTTCCTTCCGGGAGGAAAGGTGTATTGTGAGGCGTCAGAGCCCTTCCTGTCAATGATCGATGTTATGGTGGATGGACCTTTTATTTTAGAAAAAAAGGATATTTCCCTGAATTTCAGAGGATCTTCGAACCAGAGAATCATTGATGTACCCGAAACGCGAAAGAACCAGGAAATCGTATTACTGATGGAATAAAGAAAATGAAATGGAGAGTAGTGTGAAAAATAAGATTTTTCACACACAAGATTTGTGCTTGCGCACAAACTTGAGATGCCCTGAGGAACGGGCTAGAAATGGAGAGTAAAATGAAGTTTTCATGGAGAATGATTGCTGCGGCTTTTAGTTATGCATTAGGTGTATTAGGCTGGTGTTATGTAGGTGGCTATAAGATCCTGACCGGTCCGGTGAGAGAACTGATCCTTGCACAGATGGCGGGAAGTATGTCTTTGGGACGACTGGTGGCGGCCCTGATCGAGGGATTTATATATCTTTCGCTGGCAGGCGGAGTCTGGTGCATTGGGTATATGTTAAGTAGTCATTTCAGGGAAGATTGATAAATACATAGAGAGGAACAAAAAGAAAAATGGTTTTTAGAGTGCCTTCATATTATAAGAATTTTCGGTGTATTGCGGACAAATGTCCGGATAATTGCTGCAGAGGATGGGAAATTGATATTGACGAAGATACCCTGGATTATTATAAAGATCTGAAAGGACCGATGGCAGAAAAAATCCGTGCGTCGATCAGCGAGGATGGAAGTTTTGTATTGAATGAAGAGGGATGGTGCCCGCTTCTGAATGAGAAAGGACTCTGTGAGGTGTGTCTGACTTTAGGGGAGGATTCGCTTTCAGAAGTATGCACAGAGTATCCGAGGTTTACAACGGAGTATCCGAAAACAAGAGAAAAAGTTTTATGTCTATCCTGTGGAGAGGTTGGAAGAATTGTCTTTTCAGATACAGAACAGATCGGATTTGATGAGCAGATCCTCTCGGAGGACTATGATGAATATGAGTGGGAAGATGGCGATGATGAGCTTGCAGAAAAACTCGAATCAGTAAGGTCGCATGCAATCGGACTGCTTCAGGATCGCAGCCGCCCGATTGCAGAGCGTATCGCGGTGTATCTGAATTACTGCTGTCAGATGCAGAAAGAATTATTTGAGACAGTACCCAAAGAGGAGGAACCGGAAAAAATCAGCCTGTATGAGGCATTTCTACAGCGGCTGTCCCAATACGAGGAGCTTGAATCCATCGGTGATGCATGGTCTGGGATGGAAGAAGAGCTGAAAGCTTTTTATCATGAAGAAAATTATGAAAAGACACATCGTGCTTTCATGGAAGCGCAGATGGAAAATGAATATCAGTATGAACATCTGATGGTATATTATACTTTCCGCTATTTTATGAGGGCATTCTACGATAATAATCTGCTTGAAAAAGCTCAGTTTGCAGTTGCCTCATTTTTGATGGTGCGTGATATGGATGTTATGGTCTGGATGAAAAACGGACAGAAATTTGATTTACAGGATCGCATAGAAACAACGAAAGTTTACGCAAAAGAAGTGGAACATTCGGAAGAAAATATTGAAATGTTAGGGGAATCATTTTTGTTTGAAGATGTATTTTCCGTAAAAGGTCTGCTTGCACAGATTATGTAAAAAATAAGCCGGGTGACAGGGCACCTGACAGCTTTCATAAGCTGACGGCCTGATCAACCGGCTTTTAGTATCTGCCTGTGAGAAAATGCAGGAAAGATACAGGTTTTTTTCCAGCAGCTTTTGTCTCGTCGATATATTTCTCATAGAAAGAAATAACTTCGCAAAAAGACATTGCCGGATCGATTGCATATGTCATACAACACACCTCCTTATTTGTTTTCTATAATATAGCACAATGCATCGGGAAAAGCAACAAAAAATAATATGAAAGATTGTACAATATATACAAAAATGAAATGAGTGAATGAAAAATTCACAAAAACAGAAAAACAACAAGTGGGTATTTTTACTGATTTTTACAGAATGAAATTGTATAATATTACTTAAGAAATAAAAAATGAACATTTTTTGCCATAAGGAACAGGTAAAATAAAAAAATTATACAAAATATTTCTGACCTGGGAAAAGGGGAGAATATGGAACAGGGAGAAGCAGTCCGCAGACGTGAAGCGGAAAAGAGGAAAAACGAAGCGAGAAGAAGAAGACAGAAAAAGCGGAAAAGGCAGCAGATGTTTGCGCGCAGTGTGATGGTTCTGACAGGAGCTGTATTTGTGGGCGTTATTTTGTATGGGGGATGGCGTCTGTCCCACAGGACGGCACAGGCGCAGGAAGAGATCGTGGCAGAGGAAACGAAATATATTGCAGACCGCCCGGATTTTTCTGTGGAGCTTTTAGACTACAATGAATATTCAAGACCGGGAACGGCACTGGAAAAAGTAAACGGGATCGTCGTGCATTATACGGCAAATCCGGGAACAACGGCACAGCAGAACCGGGATTATTTTGAAGGACTGGCACAATCCGGGGAGACACATGCAAGCAGCCATTTTGTCATCGGAATCAGTGGGGAGATCATCCAATGCATTCCATGCAATGAAATTGCATATGCTTCGAATGAGAGAAATGCCGATACGATTTCCATAGAGTGCTGTATTCCGGATGATACGGGAAAATTTACGGATGCGACTTATGGATCGCTGGTTCATCTGGTAACATGGCTGATGGGACGTTATGATCTGACTACGGATGATGTGATCAGACATTATGATGTAACAGGAAAGGCATGTCCGAAATATTATGTGGAAAATGAGGCTGCATGGGAGCAGTTTAAGTCGGATCTTGTCGATTACATAGAGACCAACGGTATTGCAAAAACAGAGGAAATACAGTAAAATGGGTGTATCAATTATGTCGAAGGAAGCAGTATGATAGAGAAATATTACGAAGCATTACAAAAAAGAGAAAACCTCCGCGAAAACCTTGTTGGGCTGCGTGCCCAGATCAAAGATGAGGCGGCAAAAGAGCAATTTGTATCGATGATCGGGGATGGCGGATTGCTGTTAGAATTATTAGAGGAAGAAGATCCAAAGGTGCGCAAAAATGTGGCGATGATCCTTGGGGAACTGGAATGGATGGGGGCTGCAGATGCACTTGTTACGGCATATGAAAGGGAGCAGACTCTTTTTGTAAAAAGCACGTATTTAAAGGCACTTGCTTATCTTGACATTACGGCATATCAGGAACGGTTCAAAACGAGAATGGAAGAACTTCTTTCTTATACCCCGGCAGCAGAAGAAAAAAAGCATATTGATGAGGAAGTCCGCGCACTTAGCAGACTGTTGGAAAAGGCAGAAGAAAGCACAGACCACACTTTTACGGGATTTAAAAACCCGCATGAGATGCTGCTGCTGACGGGACATGCGCGTACGGATGTGACATTAAAGGAAATCGGGGTACTTCCGGCGGATATCCGGAGAAAAACGGCGAAACATCCGCTTGGAGTGGCAGTGTATACAAAGGATGTACGCGCTATGGCGAACCTTAGAACTTACCGTGAACTATTGTTTCCAATTCGTTTAAAACAGGAAGCAGAACAGGCAGAAGTGCTGGCGGATGAGGTGTGGCAGAGCGGTATTGGGGATTTCTTAAAGGAGTGTCATAAGCAGGGTACGCCGTTTCGGTTCCGCGTGGAGATCCGGGCTGATATGGAGAATGACAAAAGAGCTTCTTTTGCGAAAAAGTTCGCGATACAGTTAGAGCGTGTGTCGGCGAGATGGCTGATCAATTCGACCGGTGATTATGAGACAGAGATTCGTCTGATAAAGAAAAAAGATGGAAGTTTTGCACCATTTTTAAAATTGTATACCATTCCGATGCGACGTTTTTCCTACCGGAAAAATGTGGTGGCGGCATCTATCCATCCGTCACTTGCAGCGATGCTTGTATCGCTGGCAAAACCCTATCTGAAAGAGAACGCACAGATTTTAGATCCGTTTTGCGGAGTCGGCACGATGCTTATTGAGAGGGACATTGCACAACCGGCAAGAGAAAAGTACGGAATCGATATTTTTGGACCGGCAATCGAAGGCGCAAGGGAGAACGCTTCTTTGGCAGGGGAAAAGATCAATTTTATCCATAGAGATTATTTTGATTTTAAACACGATTATCTGTTTGATGAGATTATTACCAATATGCCGGTGCGGGGGAAACAGTCACGAAGTGAGATGGACGCACTGTATGCTTCTTTTTTTGAAAAGTCGAAAGAAATTTTAGCACCGGGCGGAGTGATGATTTTTTATTCAAATGAGGAAGGTATGGTAAAGAAACAACTTCGTCTGCATACGGAATACAGGCTGATACAGGAATTTGTGATTTCGGAAAAGCGTCATTTTAGTCTGTATATCGTTGGAATAAAGGGGTAGAGGAAAATGGCATTTTTGAGCAGGAAGAAGGAAGAGGATGCTTTGAAATCAGAACAGATACTTTTGGATGCAACACTGATGCAGAATCTGCAGGATCGGTTTTGCGACGCAAATAACCTGTATTTAAGATGTCTTGACAAAAATCGCACGGAAGTAACGAAGACATATGGTTCAAAGGAAGAACTTGAGTATCTGGGCAGTGTGATCGACATGGACAGACATATCGGACTGTTAGAGAGGCTGTTAAACAGCAGGATCGAAAGTGTGATCGAAGAGGATTGTGGGGCAGACGGGATCCGGATGTGTGGAGTGGCAGTAAAGGTAAGTGGAGAGGTGTCTGCGATCTGGATCGTGACCGGCGTTATGGAAGATGCCGGCTGCGATGTGCCGGATTATATTATGCGGACAACACCGGAACGCTATTATAAGTCGATCGAGTTTTTAGAGACGCTGTCAAAGCAGATGTTTGCCGTCAAATTAGAAGAACTTTTGGCGCAGGAGGCATTTTTAAAGAGCCGGGAGTCGGAAATACAGATGGAGACGGAATTAAAACGCAATGAGGCGATGACGGCAATCGTCCGTATGCTCGAGTCGGAGGAGGGTTTTGATAAGATTGTTCATGATATCTTAAAAGAAGCATGTGAGTATCTTGGAATTTCAGCGGCTGTTTTATTCCGGGAAAATATAGACGGCACGACGGTCAACATGATCAGCGAGTATTGTTCTGCGGGAAGAGAATCACGGATGGAGGCATCACAGAACATTTCAAAAGAAGAACTGCCATTTTTTAATGGAAAACCATATATGATTTCGGCAGATTCAATGATGCCGGAAGCGTTCCGCAGAATGTTTGAAGTACAGAAGATGAAAGCCGGGTTATTCCTTCCAATCGACGTCAGCGGGAAAACGGGAATGTACGTCTGCTTTTGCGAGGATGAAAAAGAGCGCATCTGGGACGGCGGAGAAATCAAGTTTGTCAATGATGTCCGAAGAATCATACAGACGATTCTGGTAAAACGCATTGCAAAAAATTCACTTGCCAGTTCGTATGCATCGTTAGAAGCAATCCTTGAAAATGTGGGATGTGGGATCTATGTGATGGATACACAGGAAAATACGATCCTGTATACAAACCAGCACTTTCGTAAAGCATTTGGGGAAGATGTGCGAAGTGCAGGTATTGAGGAATGTTTAAGACAGGGAGCGCAATCGGAGGACAGCCTGTATTTCAGGGAGGTTTATTCGAAAGAAGAAAACCGCTGGTTTGATCTGCACAGTACAAGGATTAACTGGGTGGATGGAAGAAAGGTCCTTTTGTGTACCATTTATGATGTGACAGACAAAAAGCTGTATCAGCAGAAGATTGAGCGTCAGGCAAACAATGATTTCCTGACCGGATTGTATAACCGGATGCGCTGTGAACAGGATTTAGAGCGTTATATCCGTCAGACGAAGGAGTTTGGCGGTGAGGGAGCGCTGCTTTACATCGATCTGGATGATTTTAAACATATCAATGACGGACTCGGTCATCAGTATGGAGATGTGCTGCTTAAGAATATTTCCGGCAGTCTGCAGAGAATTCCCGGTGTGGAGAATAACTGTTACCGTATGGGTGGTGATGAGTTCATTATCATATTGGCGCATCATCATATGGCGATGCTCCAGCAGATCTTAGATGAGATCAAGGCGCTGTTCACGAAACCGTGGATGCTAAAAGGGACGGATTATTACTGTACGATGAGTATGGGAGTCGTTCGCTTTCCGGCAGACGGGGATACGGTGGAAGAATTGATCAAGAAAGCCGATATTGCACTTTATTCTGCAAAATGTGCAGGAAAGAACCGTATCGAGTTTTATGATGACAACGTGGAGTCCACCTCTTACAAACGGCTTGACCTTGAAAAAAACATGCGCAATGCCACACGAAATGCTTTCAGTGAATTTGAGGTATATTTCCAGCCGATTGTAAATATTACAAAAGAGGGAAATCCATGTGCCGGTGCGGAGGCACTGATCCGCTGGAATTCCGGCGAACTCGGTCTGATCCCGCCGGCAGATTTCATTCCGCTTGCAGAGTATTTAGGCCTGATCAATCCGATCGGAGAATTCGTCCTGCGGGAGGCATGTATCCACTGCAAATACTGGAATGATATGGGACACCCGGAGTATAAGGTGAATGTCAATCTGTCTGTCGTACAGCTTTTACAGAACGATATTGTGGAGCGGATTGCGCATGTGATCGAGGAGACGAGGATCACCCCACAGAATCTGACTCTGGAAGTGACGGAAAGTCTTGCAGTCAACGATATGAGCCGCATGAAACGGATCCTTGCGGATATCAGGCATCTTGGTGTGCGTGTTGCTCTCGATGATTTCGGTACGGGATATTCATCTTTAAACCATATCAGGGAGATGCCGATCGATGTCATAAAAATCGACCGCTGCTTTATCATTGATATCGGAAAAGATGATTTCTCCAATGCATTTGTAAAAATGGTCGGAGAACTTGCAACAGCGATCCATGTGAATGTCTGTGTGGAAGGTGTGGAAACAAAAGAACAGTTAGATGCACTGGTGGGGTCAAAGGTTCAGCTGATCCAGGGGTTTTATTTTGGAAAGCCGATGAAGGCGGAGATGTTTGAAAGACAGTACCTGTAAGGGTACTGTCTTTTAATGTTAAAATAATTAAAACAGTTCCAAAAATTAAAAAAATAAATAAAATTAAAAAAATATCAAAAAACTGTTGACATATTTATTTTTATCTGTTATTATGAATGAGTCGTCGCGAGAGAGTGATTGATACGCGGAAGTGTCGGAATTGGCAGACGAGCAAGACTAAGGATCTTGTGTTCATTGCGAACGTGTGGGTTCAAGTCCCATCTTCCGCATCAAAAGATTTCTTTGAATGACGGTTCGCAGGAGTGGCGGAATTGGCAGACGCGCAGGCTTCAGGTGCCTGTGGTAGC
>ERZ773239.403-NODE-403-length-47231-cov-6.611179_pt1 | contig 47231 bp, 45 predicted proteins | sample MGYA00580521_ERZ773239 | MGnify/ENA primary metagenome ERZ773239 (study PRJEB29015, sample SAMEA2737801) | human gut metagenome | biome: human gut; feature: human-associated habitat; material: faeces | place: China | collected 2012 ... | reverse complement strand
AGCATTTTATACCTGTTTTTTGAAATTTTGCTTGGCTCTGAACAGTTACAAATTAATATTGATGATGGAAACAGTCTCCGGATTCTCACTTGTATGTGGTGGGAATCCGGAGTTTTGTTTGTTATAGATAGGGGATGGATGAGGAATGGGTGATAAGTTTTTGGAAATCAATCGGCATTTCACTGGAAAAAACAGTGGCTTCCTGACATCCCGGAAGCTGACAGGTGATTTCGAAACTATGAAGAGCCGCGCGGTCAAATCCAAGAAATCCGGCATGTCCGTAAATGGAATCTCCAAGAAGCGGATGGGACAAACTGGCCATGTGGACTCGGATCTGGTGTGTTCGTCCGGTTTGAAGTTTTAAACGGACAAGAGAAAAAGGTGTTCCTTCTTGGGAAAATTCAGATAAAACTTCATATTCTGTTCTTGAAGGACGTCCGGCATCGGAAACCTGATAACGGTTAAAACAATCCGGGACTTTCTCAATGGGGCGGTCAATCAGACCTGATTTGGACTGATTGCTCCAGTGACCCTCTGTCAGAGCCAGGTAAACCCGGGAGAGGGTATGGCTGGCTCGCTGCCCTTCCAGCTGCTGGGCGGCATATTTATTCTTTGCCACAAGAATCAGACCGCTGGTATCCTTATCCAGACGACCGATGGGACAAAGCAGCGGCTGCTCCGGCAGCAGCCGGTAATGCCAGGCCAGATAACTGAGCAGCGTATCCGAATAGTGCCCGTGACAAGGGTGGATCACCAGTCCTGCGGGCTTGTTTACAAGCACGATATCTTCATTTTCAAAAGCGATCGATACAGGACCCTCAGCCGGTACAATCTTCTGAGTACGGTCGTTGGGCATATTAAAAACAAGGCAGTCCCCTGTGTGAAGCACACCCCGTGTGGTCACACGCTGGCCATTAATCAGAATGCCGTTCTCACGAAACTTCACCGAACGCAGAAAAGCCCGGGACAGACCGGCTATATTGCGGGCATAGGCATTTACAGACAGGCCCTCTGCCTCCGGTTCAATGATATATGAAAGCTGCCGCATGATAATCATTTCTCCTTCCAAATTTTTGTTATTTGAGAAGATATGCACTGCACCTGCTTTGAATGGTACAGTGCATATCTTCATCAAAGTGTACGAACTTAAAATGATAGCAGTAATACTATATCATAAAATGGCGTCATTGTTTTAGCTGAAAAAGAAAAATTGAGAAAGTTCAATGTGCTGTGAAAAATAATTCGCATGCACCTTATGTACTGCTGCCAAGGCTGGACAGCGGGAGCGGCCTGTATGAACAACTGTGTAAGGATTCCTTTTAGAGATAATGATGGCTGCATGCTGCTTATAGATTTTACCAGTAAAATGTGGTATGATTAAGGAAAATTGTTTTGGAGGTATTTGAGTATGGCAACACCGCATAATCGCGCTGCAAATGGTGAAATTGCAAAGACTGTTCTGATGCCGGGAGACCCACTGAGAGCAAAGTGGATTGCTGAGACGTATCTGACAGATGTTCAGCTTGTCAGTGATGTCCGCAACGTGTATTGTTATACAGGTCAATATAAAGGTGCAACAGTATCTGTGATGGCTTCCGGAATGGGAATGCCGTCCATTGGCATTTATTCTTATGAATTATATAAATTTTATGATGTGGAGAATATTATCCGTATAGGATCTGCGGGGGCTTATACAGAGAAGCTGAAGGTACTGGATGTGGTGCTGGCAGATGCTGTTTGGAGTGAATCCACTTATGGACAGGCACAGAGCCTGGATATGAAGAACTGGCAGTATCCGTCAGAAGAGCTGAATCGACAGATCAAGGATACAGCATTGAAGATGAATAAGAAGCTTGTTTCAGGTCCGATTCATTCCAGTGATGTTTTTTATCATGAAGCGGATGCCAATGATGTACTTCGCAAGATGGTTGATGCAGAAGGACTGCTTTGTGTTGAGATGGAATCCTTTGCGTTGTTCCACAATGCAGAGATTCTTGGCAAGAATGCAGCCTGCCTGCTGACGATTTCTGATTCTCTGGTAACAGGTGAAGAACTGGATGCAGATACCAGAGCGACTGCTTTTGCAGAGATGGTAGAGCTGGCTCTTGAGGCAGCCATCGCAGTTTAAGATAAAGCAGAACAGCAATTTTGAATAAAAACATGGCTGCAGAGCATTTTAAAATTTGGCACCATAATTTGATGACAAGATGTGAAGTTGGATGCAGTCAAAATGACATCAAAGTGAGGAAACAGATAAAATGATAACAGTAAGAGAAAGATTGGCAGCCCTCAGAGAGAAGATGGCTGATTATAAAATGGATATGTACCTGATCGGTTCAGAAGATTTTCATGGTTCCGAATATGTAGGAGAGCATTTCAAGTGCCGTGCTTTTATTTCCGGTTTTACAGGTTCGGCGGGTACAGTCCTTGTGACCAGGGATTTTGCAGGACTTTGGACGGACGGAAGATATTTTCTTCAGGCAGAGGCGCAGCTTGTGGATACAGGGATTGAATTGTTCAAGATGGGCAATGAAGGTGTACCGACTATTGAAGAATATATCGTGTCACACATTGGAGAAGGACAGAGCCTTGGTTTTGACGGAAGAACCGTTAATGCCAGAAACGGTCAGGAATATGTTCGTAAGTTAAGCGAAAAAGGTGCATCCGTCAATGGCCGGTATGATTTGGTGAATGAAATCTGGACTGAGCGTCCGGAATTGTCTGCGGAGCCTGCATGGCTGTTGGATATTGCTTATGCAGGACAGTCAAGAGAGGACAGAATTGCCATCATTCGTCAGGCGATGGCAGAGAAGAAAGCGGACTGGTTTGTGCTGACTTCCCTGGATGATATTGCATGGCTTTTGAATTTCAGGGGCAATGACGTACAGGATAATCCGGTTGTTCTGGCTTATCTGATGATGAGCGCAGACAGTCTGAGACTTTACACGAATGCAGATGATTTTAAAGATGAGGACAGAAAAACACTGGAGAGGGCCGGTGTAGAATTCCTTGAATACAATGACATTTATGAGGATGTTGCGAAGCTGACAGAGAATCAGACAGTTATTTATGACGGCTCTGCTTTGAATTACGCAATTCTTGAGAGAATGCCTGAATCTGCGAAAAAGATAGATGAGCAGAATCTGACATTGCTGCCGAAGGCCATCAAGAACCCTGTAGAGGTTGAAAATATCCGTCAGGCCCATATCAAAGATGGCATTGCTCTGACAAAGTTTATGTACTGGCTGAAGAAGAATATCGGCAAAATACCGATGACAGAGATCAGTGCTGCGGAGAAGATGGAAAGCTTCCGCAAAGAGCAGGAAGGGTATCTTGAACCGAGTTTTGAGCCGATCAGCGGATATGGTGTGCATGGTGCCATTGTGCATTATTCTGCCACACCGGAAACAGATGCCAAGCTGGCACCGAAGGGACTGCTTCTGATGGATACAGGCGGCCAGTATATGGAAGGAACAACAGACATTACCCGTACTTTTGTATTGGGGGAACTGACGGATGAAGAGAAGAAATTCTTCACACTGGTGCTTCGCGGCAACCTGAATCTGGCTGGGGCAAGATTCCTGCATGGATGCAAAGGCTACAATCTGGATTATCTGGCCAGAGAACCTCTGTGGCAGATCGGTATGGATTATAATCATGGTACAGGTCATGGCGTAGGCTATTTGCTCAATGTTCATGAGAGTCCGAATGGCTTCAGATGGAAGATGCTGCCCAACCGCAATGAAGGCTGTGTTCTGGAGGAAGGAATGCTGACATCTGACGAGCCCGGCGTTTACCTGACCGGCAAATTCGGTATTCGTCATGAAAATCTCATGGTCTGCATGAAGGGTGAGAAGAATGAATACGGTCAGTTTATGTATTTTGATACAGTGACGCTTGTGCCTTTTGATCTGGATGGTGTGGATCCGACATTGATGACAGCGCGTGAGAAACAGCTTCTGAACGATTACCACCAGAAGATTTATGCGATTATCGGACCGCATTTGAATGCAGAAGAACAGGCATGGTTAAAAGAGGCTACACGGGCAATCTAACCGATGAGATACATGCTGTGCAGCTTTTAATGGGCAGGAGAGATCAATGCAGAGAATATATTTAAATGACAACTGGTATTTTACAAAAAATTATACAGAGGACCTGTTGAACCCGGAGGCTGATTTGTCAGAGCTGGAGAAGGTGCGAATTCCACACAATGTGTGTGAATTGCCGTACAGCAATTTTGATGAAATGTCTCTGCAGCAGCTTTGTGGCTACAGGCGCAGTCTGATTGTGGAAGATGCATGGCGCAGCGGACACCTGCTCCTGACATTTGAGGGGGCTGCCCATGAAGCTGTGGTTTATGTGAATGGACATCAGGCAGTGAAGCATTATGGTGGATATACAGCTTTCTCGGTGGACATTCTTCCGTTTCTTGCAGAGGGCAGTGAACAGATCATCACCGTGCGGTTAGACAGTAGAGAGTCTCTGAATCAGCCGCCTTTTGGATCAGTGACAGAGTCTTTGACTTATGGCGGTATTTACCGGGATGTCTATCTGGATGTGAAGAATGATTACTATATAGAAGATATCTATACAGCCACACCGGATGTCAGGACGGATGAGAAAATATTAAAGGCAGAGATCAAGCTGAATGCATATACAGAAGGCCTGATACTGGCTGCCCATCTGGATACATGGACGGAGATTCCTGTGGAAGATGACAATCTTCAGCACTGGGATCTGAAAAATGCGGAGGTGTATTTCCGAACCTCCTGTCTGACTTATACAGTGCCGGATGCAATGCTCTGGGATGTGGAGATGCCGAATCTATATATATTAACCGTGGAACTCATAAAAGATGGGCAGTGTATTGACAGCAAAAAAGTCAGGGTTGGATTCAGAGAAGCTGTCTTTGATGGCGAAGGTTTCTGGCTGAATGGACGTATTCTGAAATTATGTGGTTTTGGCAGATATCAGAGCTGGCCATATACAGGGTATGCCATGCCGAAGTCACCCCAGCAGCTGGATGCAGATCTTCTGAAATTTGAACTTGGAGCCAATGCAGTGCGGACGCTGCAGGGACCGCAGTCACAGTATTTTATGGATCGATGTGATGAAATCGGTCTTCTGGTTATCCCTGAAATACCGGGATGGCAGTTTGTGGGGGATACTCGCTGGAAAAAGATTACAGTGAGAAATGTCCGGGAGATGATTATGCAGTATCGCAATCACCCGTCTGTGATTTTGTGGGATGTGCGTGTCAGCGATTCGGATGATGTGGATCCGCTTTATTATAAAACAAGCCGTCTGGTGAAGGAATTGGATGTCTACCGCCAGACAGGCGGTGTGCGGGATTTTGCAGGCAGCCGCTTTTTTGAAGATGTGTACTTGTATGATGATATGAGTCAGGATGCAGGAAGTGCTTCGGTTGATAGTGAAAATATCTGTCAGGATCCGTCCAAAAGCTGTATTCTGGCGGGACATCACAGCCTGACAGAAGATACGAAGGCAGGCGGTATTGAGTCTTATATCCGTCAGATGGTGCAGCAGGCGAAAGTCTGGCGGGCAGCAGAAAGCAATGACAGTCTGGCAGGCAGTCTGTCACCGAAGATGACAGATTATCCGATCAGCCGCAGATACAGCGGAGGTAGCGGAATTTGCATGAGAGGTGTCATGGATTGGTTCAGAAATCCGAAATTGGCTGCTGCACTGTTTAAGAGCCAGAGGGAGGATGAACCGGTATGCGTGGCTGCGGTACCGGTCAGTGATCAGATGATTGTGCTGACAAATGCGGATCATATTCTTCTGTATTGTGATAACAAGCTGGTTGATGAGTTCTATCCTGATGAGAAAGAATTTCGGGATTTGGTACATCCTCCGATCATCATTGAGCATCTGTGTGATATTCTCCATACCGAACAGAATCCGCACTCATACTTTGCGAAATATCATGCAGTGACATGGAGGATAGAAGCTGTGAAAGATGACAATGTCATTGCACAAACCTGCGTCAGCCCGGCACCTGAGGCAAAGCTGCAGATCATGACTGATCGACAGACATTGGTTGAAGAAAGCAGCTACGATGTGGCTACAGTGCATATTGAAGCTGTCGGTGAGAGCGGTCAGCATTTTTATGAATATGAGATACCGCTTATTTTGAAGACCGAAGGTGATATCGAATTGATTGGTCCGGATGTTATCATGATGCAAGGCGGTTTTGCCGGAACTTATGTGCGCTCTTTGGGCAGAAATGGAAAGGGACGGCTCATGATTCAGGATGGACACGGTGAAGCCGTGGTTAATTTTTCTGTGAAAGTATAAAAGATGAAAATTTATATAGCAAACTATGACATCGGAAGTATGACACCCGGACAGGAGAGCAGACATCAGCATATGCTGGGACGTCAGCTGCTGCAGACGGCACTTTCAAGGGAAGGTATTCCGGGGGATCTTTCTGATGAGAATGGGCTGTGTGCATTGACATATGGCCTTTATGGGAAGCCTTTTTTGCGGGAATTGCCGAATATTCAATTCAATATCAGTCATACGAAGGGGTTGGTGGTTTGTGCCATAGGCACAGCATCCCTTGGGATTGATGCCGAGAAGATCAGGCCTTATCCGGGAAGTGTTCTTCGGAAGATGACAGAAGAAGAACGAGTTTATATACAGTCTGCAGGTGATCAGGATGAGGCATTTATGCGGGTCTGGACGATGAAAGAAGCAATGATCAAACTGACAGGAGAAGGCCTGGCAGCATTTGCAGCTGCAAAATGTGTTCCGGGAAAACCATTGTCCGGGATGACATGCCGTCAGATGCTCTGGCAGGGTCAGTATGTGATAACGGCTATTGAAAAATAGAATTGCATCTTGCCAAAAAAGGTTTAAAATAGAAGGTAGCATTTTACAGGAGGATAAAAAGGATGGAATTTAATTTTGCAAGCCGTCTGGATTCCTTTGAGGAAGGAATTTTTTCGACTTTGAATGATAAAAAGAATGAATTGCTGAGAGCAGGACGCAAGGTATATAACATGTCTGTGGGGACACCGGATTTCAAGCCGGCACAGCATATCATCGATGCAGTCAGTGAGGCGGCATCCAAACCTGAAAATTATAAATATGCACTGGCAGATCTTCCTGAACTGTTGGATGCGGTCAGCAATCATTATGCAGAGCGCTATGGGGTCAAAGGTATTCGTCATGAAGAGATTATGTCCATTTACGGGTCACAGGAAGGGATGGCACATATTGCCATGGCGATCTGTGATCCGGGGGATGTGGTTCTGGTACCAAATCCGGGGTATCCTGTCTTTACAGCAGGACCATTCCTTTGCGGTGCGAAGGTAGAGACCTATGATTTGCATCCGGAGAATAATTTTCTGATAGAATTTGACAAGATACCTGAAGAGCAGGCAAAGCGTGCCAAGATGATGATTGTCTCTTATCCGCTGAATCCGGTCTGTGTCACAGCACCTGATTCTTTTTATGAGGAATTGATCGCATTTGCGAAGAAATACAATATCATCATTCTGCATGACAATGCTTATTCAGATATTATTTATGGCGGCAAAGTCGGTAAGTCTTTCCTGGCTTTTGAAGGGGCCAAAGAAGTGGGTGTTGAGTTCTATTCATTATCCAAATCCTATAACTATACAGGTGCCAGAATGTCCTTTGTAGTGGGGAATCAGGCGATTATTGACCGCTTTAAATGCGTACGTTCTCAGATTGATTACGGCATCTTCCTGCCGGTCCAGTATGGTGCTGTTGCAGCATTGACAGGACCTCAGGATGCGGTTAAAGCACAGTGTGAAGAATATGACCGACGAAATCATGCCCTGTCAGAAGGACTGACATCCATTGGATGGAGAGTGCCGCTCAGCCAGGGAACAATGTTTTCATGGGCACCGATTCCGAATGGTTTTACGAATTCCAATGATTTTGTTATGGAATTGATGGAAAAGACAGGTCTGATCGTAACGCCTGGCAGCAGTTTTGGCAGTTTGGGTGAAGGTTTTGTCCGTTTTGCACTTGTTCTGGACGTTCCGACGATTCAGGAAGCCGTGAAATCTGTCAGGGAAAGCGGCATATTAAATCGATAATGGAGATGTGTTAGAAGATGTATGATGATTTATCCGAAGCAGATATTCAGAAAATGAAAGAAGAGATCGAATATCGTAAGGTGGTTGTCCGTAAGGAGGCATTAACAGCTGTTAAGGAAGCCAGAGAACAGGGAGATCTCAGTGAAAATTTTGAATATCAGGCAGCGAAGAGAGAAAAGAATCGAAATGAGAGCAGGATCAGATATCTTGAAAGAATGGTCAAGACGGCCAGAGTTATTGAAGACCGTTCGAAAGAGGACGAAGTCGGTCTGAACAATACAGTCACAGTTTACTTTGAGGATGAAGATGAAGAAGAAGTATACCGTATTGTAACAACCGTCCGGGAGGATGTACTGCATGGTCTGATCAGTATTGATTCACCGGTGGGCAAAGCGCTGATGGGACATCGCGTGGGTGATACAGTACATGTGCAGGTCAATGATAAGTACGGTTATGATGTGCAGATCAGAAAGATTGACAAGACAACGGATGAATCTGATGATAAGATCAGAGATTTCTAAGATTGAAAAATAGCATGAATAAAAGCATTTTATTTTCCGAATACTAATGGCAAATGAATTTGGCCTACAAAGAAAGCAGGAGGAGAATAAAATGCTTTTTGATTATCTCAAAGTATTCATCACAGGTGGCATCATATGTGCATTGGTGCAGCTGTTGATGGAAAAAACAAAGATGATGCCCGGAAGAATCATGGTTTTACTGGTATGTTCCGGGGCAATTCTGGGAATGCTGGGCATCTATAAGCCCATTGTAGATTTCGGTCAGGCAGGAGCGACGGTACCTCTTCTGGGATTTGGTTATAATCTATGGAAAGGTGTTAAGGAAGCCATCGATAGTCAGGGATTTTTCGGGCTTTTTACAGGTGGTTTTACGGCATCGGCTGTGGGAATCAGCGGTTCGTTAGTGTTTTCTTTTTTGGCATCATTGATCTTTAATTCCAAAAATAAAAAGTAGCATAAAAACAGGGGATATGGTTTGAAAAACCATATCCCCTTAATTTTGTGAACAGCTTATTCGTTGTCGCCGGAGTTATCCCCGGAGTTATCCCCGGAATTATCCCCGGAGTTATCCCCGGAATTGTCGCCGGAGTTATCCCCAGAATTGTCGCCGGAGTTATCCCCGGAATTGTCGCCGCCGGAGTTGTCACCGGAATTGTCGCCGCCGGAGTTGTCACCGGAATTGTCGCCGCCGGAGTTATCCCCGGAATTGTCGCCGCCGGAGTTATCCCCGGAATTGCTGCCGGAGTTACCACCGGAATTATCCCCGCCGGAGTTGTTCCCGGAATTATTGCTGGAACTATTATCTGAACTGCTGGATGAGTCATCGTCATCATCGTTCTGATAGTAACGATAGCTATGTCTGCTGCAATATTCTGTTGGTGCAGTGTCCTTGGCAAAATATTCTGTGGTTGTAGGACAGCCATAAGAGGCAAGTAAGCCAGTTGTACTGCATACCCGAAGTTTTTCTACATCAGATGGCATAACGAAATCTCTGTCTTCATAACCTTCAAGAACTTCGTTCATGATATTCTTCCAGAGGACTTTGTGGGCATTGTAGTTATAACCGAGACGGTAACGCATCAGTGTACTGTCATCATAGCCAAACCAGATACCGGCTATGTAGTATGGTGTATAGCCGACAAACCATAAATCCTTGTAGTCATCGGTTGTACCTGTCTTGCCGGCTTCAGCAATACCGTAGTTGGAAATCTGTGCGGGAGTACCAGTACCTTTGGATACAACATCTTCCATTGCACTTGTCAGAAGCCATGCTGTAGAATCTTTCATGGCCGTATGTTTCTCCGGAACATTGTCAAGGAGTACATTGCCGTCCTTGTCCAAAATCTTGCTGTACAGGATCGGCTGTGTGTAGACACCACCATTGGCGATGGCTGCGTAAGCACCTGTCAGTTCAAGGTTTGTTACACCATTGGAAATACCGCCGAGACCCAGTGGTGCATAGGCGTCATTCTCTTCATCCATAGTGGTGATGCCCAGATTCTCAAGATATTCAATACCGAGTTTTGGTGTGACGTCTTCTACCAGCCACTTGGTTGTAACAACGTTCATGGAATGAGTAATGGCTTCACGAATAGTCGTCGTTCCCTGATAGGAGTTGGCATTGGTGTTGAACGGCTGGTAGCCGTCAGGGGTTGTATAAGGTTCATCTTCCTTAGTAGAAGCCAGTGAAAGCCCACAGGAATCCAGAGCAGGAAGGAAAACGGCAATCGTCTTGAAAACAGAACCGGGCTGTCTGGTGGACTGTGTGGCGCGGTTAAAGCTTCTGCTTGTCTTCTTCTCACCGCGGCCGCCGCTCAAGGCCAGTACATAACCGGTAGACTGATCCATCAGAACGAATGAAGACTGTACCTGGACGGTCATATCAAAGTTCTGGGCGATGATATCGTCATCGGTAATGCCCTTGGCTTCAAGGAAATCTGCAATAGACTGTTTGGCCTGGTCTTTGTTGTCATAAAGCAGGTCACAGTCATCCTTGCCATAATAGCTCTGCAGGGAATTCTCATCAATATTGACTTCCTGTCCGTCCTCATCCTTATAGGTCAATGCCCAATGAAGACGGTATTCTGTGGATGGGAAATTGTCATCATCATTATAATATCGATCTACGATATCCTGAATGTGGCGGTTCTGTGTCAGATAAATCTGAAGGCCGCCGCTGTAAAGTGCGGTATTGGCTTCTGCGGAAGTGTAGCCAAGCTTCTCCTGAAGATCCTTCAGTACCTGGTCAATAGCTGCATCTTCAAACCATGTATAAATGACTTCTTTGTCCTTGGTAATCTCATTTACTTCTGCAATACGTGAATAAACATCATCGGCTTTGGCTTCATCATACTGCTGTTGATTGATGAAACCGAGGGTGAGCATATTGTTCAGAATCTTATCACGTCTCTGAGCATTGACTTGCTGACCGTTGATGGGATTATTGTAAGACGGTGATTGGGCAATAGCAGCGATGACTGCGGCCTCGGAAATTGTCAGATCACTGCACTTCTTATTGAAATAGCGTTCAGCAGCAGCTTCAATACCATAGGCACCGCGGCCAAGGTTGATGGTATTGAGGTAAGCTTCCATGATCTCAGCTTTGCTCATCTCTTTCTCAAGCTTGAGAGCAAGATACCATTCCTGGAACTTACGTTTGAATCGCTGGATGGTATCTGTTTCGGCACCGCCGTCAAAAACAGTCAGTTTAATCAGCTGCTGGGTGATGGTACTGGCACCTTCGGAGAAATTGCCGCCGTGTGAGAGACCAACAAAAAGGGCACGGACAATACCCTTAGGATCAATACCGTTGTGCTCATAAAAACGGTTATCCTCAATAGCAATAAAGGCATTCGGAACACAGTCCGGAATATTCTTGATCGAAGCAATAGTTCGGTTAGATTGTGCACCAACGAGTTCAACGGCTTCCTGGCCATCTGGATAGTACATAACGGATTTCAACTTGCTTGGCATGACATCACTTGCTGAAATATCCGGTGCACTGTCAATGACGCCTTTAAAACCGCCGATGGCAGCTGCTGCACCGACAACAATGATAAGCAGTATGGCTAGTACCGTGAAACGGAATATATTAAAACTGACTTTTTTCCTGGATTTAGCAGCGTTGGAACGGATTTTCTTGCGTTTCTTTTCGTTATTGTGTTTACTATAATCCATTACTTAACCTCCTTCGTCCTATCATTATAGCAAATAAGCTCTTTGAAATAAAGTGTAATTTTTCGGAATATAAAAGGAATGGCGCTTTTTTAAAAGAGATGCTATACTTACATTGCGGTTGGAAAACAATCGGAGAAATAAAGTAAGGATGTAGATAGAATGGCAGACGAGAATAGAGTTAAATCATATAAAACTGTTTACAGAGGCGGAATGGGTGAGATCGTTGAGAAAAAATCCCGTTTTATTGCCCATGTGGCGCATGTGGAGTCGGAAGAAGAGGCACTGGCCTTTGTTGAGAAGATCAAAAAAGAATATTGGGATGCAAGACATAACTGTCATGCTTTTACGGTTGGAATTCTCCATGAAACTGCCAGATGCAGTGATGACGGGGAACCGGCACAGACAGCTGGCAAACCGATGCTGGACGTTTTAATGGGGCAGAAGCTGAAGAATACTGTGGTTGTGGTGACACGTTATTTTGGAGGAACTCTTTTGGGAACAGGAGGTCTTGTCAGAGCCTATTCTGCGGCTGTTCAGGAAGGACTTCGGGAGAGTCTGATCATTGAGAAGCATCTTTGCCGAAAAGTACGGATGAGTATGGATTATACAATGCTGGGCAAGATGCAGTATCTGGCAGCGAAGCTGAATCTGATGATTCTTGATTCCCTTTATACAGATGGAGTAGAGATGCAGCTGCTTGTACCGGATGAGCAGTTTCAATCATTTATAAAGGAAGTAACGGAGGCCAGCAACGGTAAGGTAGCGCCGGAGACAGAAGGCAGTTGTTATGGTGCCGATGTGGAAGGCAGAACAGAAATATTTGATGCATAAAGACGACATATCAGAATTTGAACAAACTGTGAACTATGTTAGAAAGACTTTTATTTTTGCAGATTTTGTGGTATAAATAATATCATTGATATGAAAGGACAGGATACAATGATGAAAAGAAGTTTAAAACTTGGAGCTGTATGCCTTGGCATGGCAGTTTTGTTATGCGCATGCGGTAAGGGCTCAACAGAGAGTACAGAAGCAGCTTCATCAGAGACAGAGACGGCACAGTCAGAAGCTGTATCTGAAACAGTTGCAGAGACAGAGGATACAAATGTATATCCTTATGAATATGACGTAGAATCAATGGTCAAGCTTGGTGAATATAAGGGGTTGACATACACAGAAACAGATGTTTCTGTTTCTGATGATGAAGTGGAATCACAGATTAACAGTACATTAACTGCCCATGCAACAGCAGAACAGATTACTGATAGGGCAGTTGAAGATGGTGATACAGTTAATATTGATTTTGAAGGCAAGATTGATGGTAAGACATTTGATGGCGGTACAGCCTCCGGTGCATCCCTGACAATCGGTTCAGGCACATTCATTGATGGCTTTGAAGATGGTCTGATTGGTGTGAAACCGGGTGATAAGACAACACTGAAGCTGAAGTTCCCGGATGAATATAAGACAAACACGGATCTGGCAGGCAAGGATGTTACATTTGATGTAACTGTCAACTATATCAAGGGTGATGATATTGTCCCTGAATTGGATGATGATTTTGTTAAAGGCCTGAATATTGATGGTGTTTCCAATGTCAAGGAATATCGTGCATATGTGAAGTCACAGCTTCAGGCGAATAAGGAATCTGAAGCAGAGAAGAGCAAGCAGTCAGAACTTCTTCAGCAGGCGGTAGACAATGCCGAGATTAAGGAAATTCCAGAAGAACTGGTTACACAGTATGCTACTCAGTATACAGATTATTATAAGCAGTATGCATCCTACTTTGGTCTGGAATTGTCTGATTTCCTGACACAGTACATGAATCAGACTGAGGAAGAATTTAATCAGTCGGCACAAGATTATGGCAAAGAAAGAGCAGGTTATATGCTGGTTGTAAGTGCCATTGCCAAAGCAGAAAAAGTTGATGTAGATGCCCTTTATGATGAGAAGGTTGCTCAGTATGCAGAACAGAGCGGTTATGCAGATGCTGCAACTCTGGAGAAAGATTACAGCAAGAGATATTTAAATCAGATAATCATTAACGAAGAAGTCCAGAATATTCTCGAAGAGAATGCCAAGGCAGTTGCACCTGCGGAGACAGAATCAGAGACTTCTAAATAATCAGCATATATGAATATAATTTTCTAAATACTGTATAAAGTTCTTACAATAGTGTTTTATAAAAAACTTTGCATTTTTTGAGGAACATGCTATAATATCCATAGGTAATTTGCACTGAATGCTGAACAGACTTTTTAGACAGACAGTGTGAGACAGGAGCAAGAGAGGTGTAAGATATGGATTTTATGTCAGTATTTTTCCCTGCATTGATCCTTGGTGTTGTTATCATCGCAGTACTGGTCGTTGTTGCAACTGTTGCATCAGCGGTCTCGGCAGCTGCTGTTGAAGATGACGAGGAGGACGAATAGTCAGCAGGCAGAAGAAGTGAATGTAATCAAACGATGAGGGGATGTAGGCCTTAGTGCAGCATCCCCGAATTTTTTGTGTTATTTTAGGCGTGTAGGGCAATCAAAGCGGCGCGGCAGGCAATCAATTATGAAACGGAAAAAGCGGACCCTTCTGGATCCGCTTTCCCGGCGTTTGTTTCAGTCATCGGCTGCAGTCTGCAGATGCCGCCTGGGGCGGTTGATTGGGTACGCAGCTGATGGATCGTGAGATTCAGTTACTGCATACCGCCGTTGGCCATCTGTTCTTCCTGCCGCTTGATCATTCTTCGAACCATTTCACCACCGATGGAACCTGCCTGGGCACTGGTGAGATCGCCGTTGTAACCCTGTTTCAGGTTGACACCGATTTCGCTGGCAACTTCCATTTTAAATTTGTCCATTGCGTCTTTTGCCTGTGGTACTTCCATTGTAGAACTAGAATTGTTTGTCATTGTGACACCTCCGTTTTTTGGTTCGCTTTATCCTGTATCTGAAAGGATAAACAAGACTTGCTTTTTGAAGTGTTTTTGTTTATCCTGTTACTAGTATGTGAATGACGTACAGAAACTATGAGTGGAATAATTAGGAGGTTTATAGTTGTTTTATGGAAATAGAGCGTAAATTTTTAATTCAAAAAATGCCGTCTGATTTAGAAAATTACAAAAGTCGTTTGATTGAGCAGGCTTATTTGAATGTAAAGCCTGTTGTCAGAGTGCGCCGGGAGGATGAGACGTATTATATGACTTATAAAGGTGGCGGCATGATGGCCCGGGAGGAATATAATCTGCCTTTGGATGCAGATTCATATGCCCATCTTCTTCAGAAAGCAGATGGCAATATTATTACCAAAAGACGGTATCTCATTCCGTTGGCTCCATATACCATTGAATTGGATGTTTTCAGCGGCATATTTGAGGGTGTCATTGTGGCGGAAGTCGAATTCCCAAGTATTGAAGAAGCAGAAAGCTTTTCGGCGCCGGATTGGTTTGGTGAGGACGTGACTTATGATGGCCGGTATCATAACAGCGTCATGAGCAGAATGAAAGTGGAAGAGATTGTTGAGATACAAAGTCTTTTTGATCAGAAGGAAAATGATCAGGCGAAAATAGTCAGACAAAGCAAATATTAAGAGATGAGAGGATTTGTTATATGAATACAAAAAATAAAGCCATTGTGTGTATTTTGATTTCAGCATTTGGCTTTTCAATTATGAATTTATGCGTGAAGCTGTCTGGTGATCTGCCGTCTATTGAAAAGAGCTTTTTTAGAAATCTTGTGGCAGCGATCATTGCGTTTATCTTATTATATAGAAGCAAAGCGGGTTTTTCCTGCAAGAAAGAGAATCTGCCGGCATTGATTTTGCGTGCTGTACTTGGAACCATTGGTATTTTCTGTAACTTTTATGCATTGAGCCATATGGTGCTGTCGGATGCTTCTATGCTGAACAAGTTATCACCTTTCTTTACACTGATCTTTTCCTACATTTTCCTGAAGGAAAAGTTATCACCCTTCCAGTGTATTGCCATCGTAATCGCTTTTATCGGCAGTTTGTTTATCATCAAGCCATCCTTTGATCTGTCAGCCACATTTCCGGCGCTTTGCGGCTTCATCGGCGGTGTGTGTGCCGGCGGTGCGTACACCTGTGTGCGGTATCTTGGTATTAAAGGTGAAAAAGGACCCTTTATTGTATTCTTTTTTTCGGCGTTTTCATGCCTGGCGGCATTGCCGTACATGATCTTTTTCTTTGAACCGATGACACTGCAGCAGTTCCTGATTCTGATTGGTGCAGGCGCAGGTGCAGCCGTAGGTCAGTTTGGCATCACAGCCGCCTACAAGTATGCCCCGGCCAGAGAAATCTCCATCTATGATTATACATTGGTCATTTTTGCAGCCATCTGGAGCTTCATCTTTTTCGGCGAACTGCCGGATTGGATCAGTATCCTTGGATATGTGTTGATCTTCGGTATGTCAGCATTGATGTTTTTGTATAATAACCGTCACGCGGAGCCGGCGAGACCAGTAAAAGCCCGGAATCATTAATCGTTGTAAGTTATGGTAAAACAATTAATTAAAAAGGCCACCTTTTATCGATTGGTTTACCATAACAGCCATTTTTTTATGGTTTTTTTAGAAAAAAGTGCCCTTCCCCTATTTACATATGCCCGGATGTATAATATACTTAAATCCATAAGCGCTTGAAAACAGGCCGACTCCGCACTTTGGAGGGACCGGTTTCGGGATAGATGAAGGAGGATATTAATATCATGAGTGTACAGGTAGAGAAATTAGAACATAATATGGCGAAACTGACAATTACAGTTCCGGCTGAAACTTTCAATAAGGCTATTACACAGGCTTACAAGAAAATGAAGAATCAGATCTCCATTCCTGGTTTCAGAAAAGGTAAAGTGCCTCAGGCAATGGTAGAGAAGATGTACGGTGCAGGCATGTTCTATGAAGATGCAGCCAACATTGTTATTCCGGAAGAATACGACAAGGCTCTTGCAGAAGTAAAGGATATCAAGATCACATCTCAGCCAGCCATCGATGTTACACAGATGGAAAAAGGCAAGGAGTTTATCTTTACAGCAGAAGTTGCTACTAAACCGGAAGTTACACTTGGCCAGTACAAAGGTATCGAAGTACCGGAGACTAAAGTAGAAGTAACAGACGAAGAAATCGAAGCTGAACTGAAGAAAGTTCAGGAACAGAACGCAAGAGAGATCACAGTTGACAGACCAGCTGAGAATGGCGATACAGTTGTTATCGACTTCGAAGGTTCTGTAGACGGTGAAGTATTCGAAGGCGGTACAGCTGAGAACCATTCTCTGGTACTTGGTTCAGGCTCTTTCATTCCTGGATTCGAAGATCAGCTTGTTGGTGCCGCAGCAGATTCTGATGTAGAAGTAAATGTTACTTTCCCGGAAGATTACCAGGCTAAAGAACTTGCAGGCAAAGCTGCAGTCTTCAAAGTTAAAGTTCACGAGATCAAGAAGAAAGAACTTCCGGAGATCAATGATGAATTCGCTCAGGATGTATCTGAATTCGATACACTTGATGAATACAAAGAAGATGTAAAGAAAGGCATTGCAGAACAGAAAGAAAAAGCTGCACGTCAGGAAAAACAGGAAAAGATCATCAGACAGATCGTAGAAAACGCTGAGATGGATATTCCGGATCCTATGGTAGTTACTCAGACAAGACAGATGATGGATCAGTTTGCACAGCGGATGCAGTCCAACGGCCTTTCTATGGCTCAGTACTATCAGTTCACAGGTCTGACACCAGACGGCCTTCTTGAACAGATGAAACCACAGGCTCAGAAGAACATCGAGAACAGACTTGTTCTTGAAGCAATCGCTGCAGCTGAAGGAATCGTAGCAAGCGAAGAAGAAGTTGAGAAGGAATTCGCTAACATTGCTGAAAGATATGGCCTTGAAGTAGAAAAGGTTAAAGAAATCTTTGCTGACGAAGAAACAGAGAACATTAAGAGCGATATCGCTGCACAGAAAGCTCTTGATTTGATCACAGATGCTGCTGTTGAAGTTCCTGTAACTGAAGTAGAAGCAACTGTAGAAGACGCAGAATAATCATAACGTAAGATAGCAGGGCTGCCGCAGAGAAGTTTGCCGCAGCCCTGTGGTATTAATAAATGCTGACATTACGGATATGCATGACATATCCGGTTTGACAGGAGGATAAGGATGAGTTTAGTACCTACAGTCATTGAACAGTCAAGCAGAGGCGAACGTGCCTTTGATATTTATTCCAGACTTTTAAAAGACAGAATTATTTTCCTTGGAGAAGAAGTAACGGATGTATCCGCCAATCTGATTGTATCACAGCTCCTTTTCCTTGAATCTGAAGATCCGGGAAAGGATATTCAGATGTATATTAACAGCCCTGGCGGTTCTGTATCCGCAGGTATGGCTATTTATGATACCATGCAGTTTATTAAGTGTGATGTATCTACAATTTGTATGGGTATGGCTGCAAGTATGGGTGCATTCCTGCTGGCAGGCGGTACACCAGGCAAACGTCTGGCTCTGCCACATTCAACCATCATGATTCATCAGCCATCAGGCGGTGCACAGGGACAGGCAACAGAGATTCAGATTGTTGCTGACCGTATCCAGTACACAAAGCGTATGCTGAATGAATTACTGGCTGCCAATACACATCAGCCATTAGAGAAGATTGCAGCAGATACAGAAAGAGACTATTACATGAGTGCAGAAGAGGCCAAGAATTATGGCCTGATTGATGCTGTAGTAACCAAGCGTGCATAGGCAAGTCTTGAAGTAAAAGAGGTAGTATATGGCAAGTCGTATTGATGACAAGAAGCAGCCAAGATGTTCTTTTTGCAATAAGACACAGGATCAGGTCCGCAAGCTCATTGCAGGTCCGAATGCATTTATCTGTGATGAATGTGTGGATATCTGCATGGAGATCATCGAAGATGAGATGGAAGAGGATCAGAATGATGCTGATATTAATCTGCTGAAGCCTGTTGAGATCAAGAATTTCCTTGATCAGTATGTCATTGGACAGGAACAGGCTAAGAAGGTTTTATCCGTTGCTGTTTATAATCATTACAAGAGAATCACATCCAATGCCGGCAATGATGTGGAATTGCAGAAGAGCAATATTATTATGGTAGGACCTACCGGTTCCGGCAAAACACTTTTGGCACAGACACTGGCTAAGATTTTGAATGTACCATTTGCCATTGCAGATGCAACTGCTTTGACAGAGGCAGGTTATGTCGGTGAAGATGTGGAGAATATTCTGCTGAAGCTGATTCAGGCAGCAGATTATGACATTGAGAAAGCCGAAAGAGGTATTATTTATATCGATGAGATCGACAAGATCACAAAGAAGTCCGAGAATGTCTCTATTACAAGAGATGTTTCCGGTGAAGGTGTTCAGCAGGCACTTCTGAAGATTCTGGAAGGTACGGTGGCATCTGTTCCTCCTCAGGGCGGCAGAAAGCATCCGCATCAGGAATTTCTTCAGATCGATACAACGAATATTCTGTTTATCTGCGGCGGTGCCTTTGACGGTCTGGATAAGATTGTTGAATCAAGAACAGACGGTCAGTCCATCGGATTTAATGCAGAGATCCATGTGAAGGAAGAAGGACAGAATGTCAGTGAGCTGATGAAGCAGGCTCTGCCTCAGGATTTTGTCAAATATGGCCTGATTCCTGAATTTGTAGGTCGTGTGCCGGTCAGCGTAACCCTTGATCTGCTGGATGAAGATGCTCTTGTTCGTGTTCTGACAGAACCAAAGAGTGCGATCATTAAACAGTACAAGAAATTATTCCAGCTGGATGGTGTGGATCTTGAGTTTGAAGATGAGGCTGTTCATGAAATTGCCCATCGCTCATTTATGCGAAATACCGGTGCCAGAGGATTGCGTTCCATTGTTGAGAATGTGTTGATGGATACAATGTTTACACTGCCATCAGAAGAGACAGTTGAAAAGTGTATTATTACCAAAGCTGTTGTTGATGGTCAGGCGACTCCTGAGCTGGTTCACGGTGAGCCGCAGCTTCCATCTAAGAAGGGACAGACAAAGAAGTCATCCCGCAAGAACAGCGGAGAAATCGCATAGAATTCACAAGGCTGCCGGTTGAAATGATACGGCAGCCTTTTTTCGACTGATAGAACTTGGCAGAAATTTTGTTCAAGTAGAGAAAAAAGACAATTGAAAGATATAAATCAAACAACCAATGATAAGAAGGTGAACAAAAGAGATGAGTGATATTAACTGCAGAATGCCGGCAGTAGCACTTAGAGGGCTTGTATGCCTGCCGGATATGATCCTGCATTTTGATGTAAGCCGCAAGAAATCCATCGCAGCACTGGAAGCAGCCATGGTCAAAGACCAGATGGTTTTCCTGGTGGCACAGAAAGATCCTGATGAGGAAGATCCGAAGCAGGAAGGCCTTTATATAGCAGGTGCCATGGCGAAGGTGAAACAGATTGTCAAGATGCCTGAGAATATGGTCCGTGTTGTGGCGGAAGGCAAATTCAGGGCAGAGTTGGATGAGGTGATTTCTGTGTCTCCGTATTTGCTGACGGATGTCATTATTCATGACAGAGAAGAAAAGGTGGAGAATGAGAACGAGGCAGAGGCTATGCGCCGTGTCCTTGAGGAAATACTTAAGAAATTTATCGATGCCGGTGCCAAGTTTGGTCCGGAGATCACAAGACAGATGGAACAGGCAGAGGATATTGTTAAACTGACGAATCAGCTCTGTGCCAATATGCCGATGCGCTGGCAGGACAGACAGACACTGGCGGAGAAGGTGGATTTTCGTGAACGTTATGAGGAACTGTGCCGCATTATGGAGAAGGAATATGATGTCCTTCTGATCAATCAGGATATCCAGAATAAGGTCAAAAGCCGGCTTGAGAAGAATCAGAGAGATTATGTGCTGCGTGAACAGATGAAGCTGATTCGTGAAGAATTGGGCGATGACATGCAGTCTGAAATCGATGAGTATGAGACGAAGCTGGAAGAACTGAAAGCACCTGAATTCGTCAAAGAAAAGCTTGAGAAAGAAATTGCCCGTTTTAAAGCATCCGCAGGCAATTCAGCTGAGACAGGCGTCCTCAGAACTTATATTGATACATTATTTGAGATGCCGTGGAGCAAGACAAGCCGTGACAACAAAAATATTGACAAAGCAGCGAAGATTCTGAGAGAGGATCATTATGGATTGGAGAAGGTCAAAGAGAGAATTCTTGAATTCCTTTCCGTCAGACTGCTGACGAAGAAGGGAGACAGCCCGATCCTTTGTCTGGTGGGACCGCCGGGAACAGGTAAGACATCTATTGCCCGTTCTATCGCAAGAGCACTGAGCAAGAAATATGTCCGTATCAGCCTTGGCGGTGTCCATGACGAGGCGGAAATCCGCGGTCACCGAAGAACTTATATCGGTGCGATGCCGGGGCGTATTGCTTCAGGTCTGGCCCACGCAGGTGTGAAGAATCCGGTGATGCTGCTGGATGAGATCGACAAAGTCAGCACAGACTATAAGGGTGATACATTCTCCGCACTGCTTGAAGTATTGGATTCAGAGCAGAACAGCAAGTTCAGAGACAATTATCTGGAACTGCCTTTGGATCTTTCGGATGTTCTGTTTATTGCAACAGCCAACAGTTTGTCCACTATTCCGCGTCCGCTGTTAGATCGTATGGAGATTATCGAGATCAATACGTATACACAGAATGAGAAGCTTCATATTGCCAAAGAGCATCTGATCGAGAAGCAGATGAAAGCCAACGGCATTAAAGCAAAACAGCTGACGATTACGGACGGAGCCATTGAGAATATCATTCTTTACTATACCCGTGAAGCAGGTGTCCGTGGTCTGGAACGCTGTCTGGGCGATATCTGCAGAAAGACAGCACGTATGATCCTGCAGGACGGCAAGAAGAATGTCAAAGTGACAGAGAAGAATCTGGAACATTTCCTTGGCACAAAGAAATATGACTATGAGATGGCCAATGCAAAGAATGAGATCGGTATCGTCCGGGGACTGGCATGGACCAGTGTAGGCGGTGATACCCTTTCTATTGAAGTCAATGTGATGCCGGGCAAAGGTAAGTTTGAACTGACCGGTCATCTGGGAGATGTCATGAAGGAATCAGCCATGGCGGCTATCAGCTATATCCGTTCTGTCAGTGACAAATTCAATATTGATAAAGAATTTTTTGAGAAAAATGATATCCATATCCATATTCCTGAAGGTGCGGTACCGAAGGATGGCCCTTCAGCAGGCGTGACCATGGCAACAGCGATGCTTTCTGCCATCACAGGTATTCCGGTTCGTGCAGATGTGGCCATGACCGGTGAGATTACCTTGAGAGGCCGTGTGCTTCCGATCGGCGGTCTTCGTGAGAAGTCCATTGCGGCTAAGGTAGCAGGCATTCACACAGTGATCGTACCGGAGAAAAACCGCAGAGATATCAGGGAACTTGACAAAGAGATCACCAAAGATATGAAGTTTGTCTATGCAGCTACAATGGCAGATATTCTTCCGGTAGCACTGGAGAGTATGCCAAAGGCACAGGCAGCAAACAGTTAAGGCTTTGGCAGGAGAAGAAGAATGGTTATAAAGAATGTAAATCTGGAAACAGTATGCGGTATTACAAGTACGCTGCCGGAGAACCAGCATCCTGAGGTTGCTTTTTCCGGTAAGTCCAATGTAGGCAAATCCTCACTGATCAACGGTCTGATGAACAGAAAAGCCTATGCAAGAGTTTCCCAGCAGCCGGGTAAGACCCAGACCATCAACTATTACAATGTGAATGACGAGATTTATATTGTCGATCTTCCGGGTTATGGTTTTGCCAATGTTTCACAGGCTGTCAAGGCAAAATGGGGCAAGATGATCGAGAATTATCTCCGAAAATCCAGACAGCTCCGCATGGTCTTTCTGCTGGTGGATATCCGTCATGAACCATCGGCCAATGACAAGCATATGTACAGCTGGATCATTGAAAACGGCTTTTATCCGGCCATTATCGCTACAAAGCTGGACAAGATCAAGCGAAGCCAGATTCAGAAACAGCTGAAGCTGATCCGGGAAGGGCTGAATGTAGCAGAAGGAACGCCGATTGTTCCGTATTCTGCGGTGACAAAGCAGGGACGAGATGAGATATGGGAACTCATTGAGACCTATGCCATGGCACCGGAGGAAGAATTATCAGAAGAGCATTAGTATTATATTTTGATGTAGTAATAGTAATGAAGTGCTAATCGGATATTTCATAGACAACTTGGGATAAATGTATTAAATATTACGAATAATGTGGCATAGCCTCTCTTGCTTTGGTATAATATTACCAAAGAAGGGGGGCTTTTTTATGAGACTGTTTTTTTCGGGAGCAGCACATGAGGTAACAGGCAGCAAGCATTATCTCGAAGCAGCAGGCAAGAAGATTCTCATTGACTGTGGTATGGAGCAGGGCAAGAATCTTTATGAGAATCAGGAAATTCCGGTTCCGGCTTCTGATGTGGATTACGTTTTTCTGACGCATGCCCATATCGATCATTCGGGGATGCTGCCATTATTGTATAATCAGGGGTTTAAAGGCAGTGTCTATACAACAGAGGCAACACAGCAGCTCTGCCAGATTATGCTGCTTGACAGTGCCCATATCCAGGAATTTGAAGCAGAGTGGAAGAACCGTAAGGGCAAGCGTGCGGGCATACCGCCGATTGTGCCGATTTATACCACAGAAGATGCAGTGGGGATTCTGCAGTATTTTGTACCATGCCGGTATGAGGAGAAGATACAGGTATGCGACGGTATAGAGATACGTTTTGTAGATGCGGGACATTTGCTTGGATCAGCCAGCATCGAAGTATGGGTAACAGAACAGGGTGTGACGAAGAAACTGGTATTTTCCGGTGATATCGGCAACACGAATCAGCCGATTATCAAAGATCCGCAGTATATCAGGGAAGCTGATTATGTCATTATGGAATCTACTTACGGTGACAGAAGCCATGGTCCGCGTCCGGATTATATCAGGGAATTGACAGCAATCATCCAGAGGACTTTCGATCGGGGCGGCAATGTGGTCATTCCTTCCTTTGCTGTTGGCCGAACACAGGAGATGCTTTATTTTATCAGACAGATCAAGGCAGAAGGTCTTGTGAAGAATCATGATAATTTTGAGGTATATGTAGATAGTCCGCTGGCAGTGGAAGCAACGAATGTTTTCAACAGAAATGTGCCGGGATATTATGACGATGATGCGATGGCACTGATCAGACAGGGCATTAACCCTATCAGTTTTCCGGGACTGAAGACAGCAGTTACAAGTGATGATTCTATTGCAATCAATGTATCTACAACGCCGAAGGTGATCATATCTGCATCCGGTATGTGTGATGCAGGCCGTATCCGTCATCATCTGAAGCATAACCTGTGGCGTCCGGAATGTACGATCCTCTTTGTTGGCTATCAGTCTGTAGGCACACTGGGCCGTAATCTTGTGGAGGGTGCGACGGAAGTAAAGCTTTTTGGCGAGACCATTGAGGTACAGGCAGAGATCACTTCTCTGGCAGGCATCAGCGGTCACGCAGACTGTGAAGGTCTGATGAAATGGATCGGAGCCTTTGAGAAGAAGCCGGATAGAGTTTTCGTTGTTCATGGCGAGGACACAGTGACGGATGTATTTGCAGCAAGGATCAAAGACGAACTGGGTATTGATGCGGTGGCACCGTATACAGGTGCGGAATATGATCTGCTGACCAATGAATGCATTCAGGCTCCGGAACCGGTACGGGTTACACCGAAGAAAGCAATGCAGCGTAAAGCTGCGACAGTCTTTGAACGTCTGCTCAATGCAGGACGCCGCCTGATGCTTGTGATCCGCCACAATGAAGGCGGAACCAACAAGGATCTGACCCGATTCACCAACGAGATCAACAATCTCTGCGACAAATGGGATCGTTAACAATATCTGATCATAAGTGACAGAGACAACCAATCATAAAATCTTCATCAGCTGAATATATTTTTTACCAGAGGTGATGCCAATGGATAGAAAAACACAGCTGATGAAGATTTTTTCTGTTCATATACGGGAATTATTAACGGCTTTACCCATGAAATTTGATCAATTGCAGGAAATCCGACTGAGGGCAGGAAGACCTCTGATGCTCTTGTATGATAATGAGGAGCGTTTAATTGGCAATGAGAGCGGGTTTGTGACGGAGATGTCACAGGCTTATCGGGTATCTGCCCAGGAAATTCAGGAGACAATGACCTTTATCAGCCATTATTCGATCTATGCTTATGAGGAAGAAATACGGCAGGGCTTTCTGACCATTCAGGGTGGTCACAGAATTGGTCTTGCAGGCAAGGTTTTATCGGATCAGAAGGGAATCAGAAGCATCCGTCCTATTACATTTTTGAATGTGCGTCTGGCACATCAGGTGCAGGGCTGTGCTGATTCATTGATGCCCTGGTTGTATGAAAACGGGCGGCCGTGTCATACATTGATTCTGTCGTCTCCGGGTTGCGGAAAAACAACGATGCTTCGGGATGTGATCCGCCAGTTCTCAAATGGATGTAAGTTCGGAAAAGGCAGGAGGGTAGGTGTCGTGGATGAGCGTTCAGAGATTGCAGCCTGCTACCGCGGGGTTCCCCAGAATGATGTGGGGATGCGTACAGATGTACTGGATGCCTGCTCGAAGGTGAGAGGAATGGAAATGATGCTTCGTTCCATGAATCCGGAGGTACTGGCTGTGGATGAGATTGGCAGCAGGGAAGATCTGCAGGCCATCGAGTCAGTCATTAACTGTGGCTGCTGGTTGCTGGCTACAGCACATGGGGATTCTGTTGAAAAGCTTGAGCTGCGTCCGGCACTTCAAAAAATGGTGGAGAGAAAGGTATTTGAACGGTATGTGATTCTTGACCGGAGAAAAAAGATCGGTCATGTGGAGGCCATTTTGAATGCAGACAGGGATTATCTTTATCAAAATGATCGGTGTCATCTGTGTGATGATGGGATGCGGGGGAACGGGACTGGCTGTCGGGAGATCCTGTCGGAAGCGCATTGAGCAAATGCGGCAGATGAGACAGTCCCTTTTGATGCTCCATGGAGAAATTCGTTATACAGGAGCTGAACTTCCGGAGGCCATCAGTGAGACGGCAGGTCGATGCGGGAAACCTTTTTCAGATTTTTATGAAACGCTTTCGGAACAAATGCGGCAGATGACGGGCCAAACCTTAAAGATATTGTGGCAGGAATGTGCAGTTCAATATTTAAAACAGACATGTTTGACGAAGGAGGATCAAAAGATATTTCTGGATCTGGGCAATCAGATGGGGTATCTGGACAGTCAGATGCAGTTATCTGCACTGGAGGGATGTATGGCATTGCTGGAGGACAGGATGACATGCCTTGAAAAATCTTTGGCCCAGAAGCAGAAACTAAGTATGACGCTTGGAATTTTATCAGGATTTTTTGTGATGGTTTTGCTGATATAATCTTTTTTATTGGTTAATATCATTTTTCCGGGAGGTCCGGTATGACAGTCAATGTGATATTTAAAATAGCAGCCGTGGGCATCCTTATTTCCGTATTAAATCAGGTGTTAAAACATTCCGGCAGGGATGACCAGGCTTTCCTGACGAGTCTTGCCGGACTGATTCTTGTATTGATGTGGATTGTTCCGTATATTTATGAATTGTTTCAGACAATCCAACAACTTTTTGCATTGTGAAAGAGGCAGATGAATGGAAGTGATCAAAGCAGCTGTCATGGGAATTGCGGCCGCCATGCTGGCATTGTATATGAAATCTGTCCGGCCGGAATACAGTTCCATGATCAGCATCGGAGCCGGTATTTTTATTTTTGGATTTGCACTGATCTGTCTTCAGAAAATTACAGGGAGTATTGAAACACTTGGGGATTATCTGTCAGTCAGCCCGGTTTATATAAGAATTTTGTTGCGTATTACAGGTATTGCCTATATCTGTGATTTTGCCTCCTGTATTTGTAAAGATGCCGGTTATCAGGCCATTGCGTCACAGATTGAACTTCTGGGTAAATTGACGATTGTTGTAATGAGTCTTCCGGTACTCCAGACATTGATGAGTGCCATCACAGAATTTATGGGAGCCTGAATGCAGCCGGGACATCTTAGAAAAGGAATGAGACAGAATTTCAGACAACAAATTTTGTATCGGTTGGGATACTTTACTCTGATCCTGGAAATCGCTTCATGGATCATCATCGCCGGACCGACAGAAAAAGTGCAGGCAGCCACGGCAGAGAAAATGATGGCGGCCAGGATGACAGATCAGACAGAAACAGGCAGCCGGAATGAAGAAGATCAGACAACAGCAGAGGATCAGGCAGCACTTTCCCTGGACATGCTGGGAGATTTTTCGGATATAGAAAAAGCTGTTTCTGAAGCAATGACTGTCAAATCTTCCATATCCTTTAAAGAAATTTTGCAGGCATTGATGAAAGGGAGCCTTGACAGTGCCGGACAGATGCTCGGACAAATGATCAAAGAGCAGATCACAGGCGGCATTTATGAGAATCAGCAGCTGTTGTTTAAAATTGCCTGTTTTGCTGTCATAGGTGCGATTTTTACGAATTTTGCCATGGCATTTTCAAAAGAACAGGTGGCAGAGACCGGGTTTTATCTGACATATACATTGTTGATGACACTGATGATGACGTCATTTATCATGACGGCTGCCATTATCACGAATGTGTTGAAGTCATTGACAGGATTTATGAAAGTCCTGCTGCCGACATTTTGTGCGGCGTTAACTTTTACAACGGGAAGCCTGCTTTCAGCAGCCTATTATGAGCTGATGATGGCAGCCATTGCCATTGCAGACTGGCTGATGAGTACATTGATCATGAAGCTGATCCAGATTTATGTGCTGACTGCTTTGGTCAATCACATATCAAAGGAAGATTATCTCTCAAAACTCAGTGAATTACTGGCACTGCTGATCCGGTGGAGTATCCGAACCGTTGTCGGTGTTATTCTGGGTATTAATATTTTACAGACGATGCTTTTACCGGCCATAGACCGGGCGAAGGGAACGGTGGCTTATAAATTGATATCCGCCCTCCCCGGCGTAGGCGCAGCAATGAATACAGCCCTGGGTGCCGTGATCGGATCGGGTGTGCTCATACGCAATGTCCTGGGAATGGGGAGTTTGATCGTGATTCTTCTGATTTGTGTGGTCCCCGTGGTCCGGGTTTGTATGGTTTTCTTATCTTATAAAGTCGTACAGGCCGTTATACAGCCGGTGACAGATAAACGGCTGTTAGACGGTATGGAATCTATGACTCAGGGAGTCGGAATGCTTCTTCAGGTTCTGATCGGCTGTGTCCTGATGTTTATTCTGTCGTTGGCTGTTGTCTGTAATGCTGCCTCAGTGATTGATATCTGAAGGAGGAAAAATGGAACAGCTGTTGGCATGGGTAAAAAAACTGGCAGTATTTATGATCTTGTGCAGCTACATGGAGCATCTGATCCCGTCACACTATAAAAGATATTTTCATATGTGTACAGGACTGATCCTTATTCTGATGATCAGTACACCCCTGCTTCGGATCGTGCATGGTGATATGGAGAGTGAGGTCATCTGTCTGCTGGAAAATCTGAGAACAAGCAGTAAGGGATATCAGACAGATTCCACACTGGAGCAGGAGTATCGTAATTATTATATGTCCCAGTACAAGTCGGCGGTAACGGAGCAGATTGAGGCACAGGCACGTTCAGAAGGACTTTGTGCGGAGAAAATTACATTTTCAGTGGATGAGGATCCGGAAAGCAGCAGTTATGGCTGCCTGACAGATTTGGCGTTAACGGTGACAAAAGAAAATGGCAGGCAGGCAGAGAGCAGTGCCGTCACTCGTCTGAAAAAAAATATCAGTCGGCAAATGGGCATACAGGAAAGCCGCATTCACTTGTCGGACAGTCAGACACTGCTCGTTAGACAGTAGTTATCAGATCAGCTCTGGTGGGAGGCCGTCGGGAATGACAGATTTAAAGATGCTGTGGCAGCAGTTAACGAATAAAGAGGGTGGGGAAAAGAAACGAAGGGACCGATGGATGCTTCTGGCATTATTTGGTATTCTCATACTTGTGATTGTCTGGCCGGTGGGAAGTAAAAGCAAAGAAGCGGATAATCAAGTGTCGGAATCTGTGGCTGGAACAGAAAAAAGAACGTATAATTATGCAGAACAGTATACTGCGAATATGGAATTGCGGCTGAAAGAAATCCTTGAAAATGTGGATGGCGCAGGTGCGGTTCAGGTAATGATCACGGTGAAAAACAATGGTGAGCAGGTGGTGGAAAAAGACAAAAGTTATTCAGAAAGCAAAACGATCCAGAGCGGAGACGGGGGACAAAATACAACAACGGCCAATACCAGCCGGTCAGAATCAACAGTTTATGATCGGACGAACAGCGGCAGTCCATATGTGGTCAAGCAGCTGGAACCGGAGATAGAAGGTGTACTCGTGGCTGCTCAGGGAGCCGGCGATGAGACCGTTGTCAATGAAATTACTTATGCGGTGCAGGTATTATTTGATGTGCCGGTACATAAAATAAAAGTAGTAAAAATGAGCAGCAGGTAGGAGGGTATTTTGAAACGGCTTTTCAGGAAAAATCAGATTATTATTACAGCACTGGCAATTATGATCGTGATTGCCGGCTATCTGAATTTTACCGCGGATCAGACAAAACCGGTGAAAAAAGAAGCGGAGTCCCAGACGGCAGAGAAGCTTCAGGCAGAGAATATACAGGCGGAGGAAGCTGCAGCAGATGCTGAGGCGGATATTACATCATTTCCTGACGAGGATTTAGCCTCTGTTTCGGCACAGGCCGAGACGGTCACTGACACAGAGACGCCGGAAGGTGAGAAAGTCGGTGAGGCAGTACTTACGAGCTCAGCTTCGGCAGGAGCTTTCAGTGCTTCAGCAAAATTAAACAGGGAACAGGTGCGTTCCAGAAATGAGGCGTCATTGCTGGAAATTATCAATAATACGGAGATTTCAGAGGATATGAAGGCGGATGCCATCGCCAGCATGAATCAGCTGACGGACAGGGCTGAAAAAGAATTGGATGCAGAAATACTTCTGGATGCCAAAGGATTTAAAGACAGTGTTGTCAGCATCAATGATGACTCTGTAGATGTCATTATCGGGGCGGCTTCTATTACGGAGGAGCAGAGAGCGCAGATTGAGGATATCGTGACACGCAAAACAGAGAGAAATGTGTCGGATATCGTGATCACAACCATGGAATAATATTCATTTCTATATGAAAAGATATACTTTTCAAGAAGCGGATACTTTGGTATAATAGACATAACCAGATGAATATGGAGGTATAGACACAATGGCAAATGAACGTGAGAATAATACAAATTATACAATATATGAAAACGGTCCTTTGGGAGAGGTTCAGATCGCCAATGAAGTTGTAGCGATTATTGCAGGTATAGCAGCAACCGAAGTAGACGGTGTCGCTGCCATGGCCGGAGATATTCAGAAGGAATTGGTCAGCAAACTTGGAATGAAGGTTTTATCAAAGGGTGTGCGTATTGCTTTTGAGGACGGTGGCATCAGAGTTGATCTGTCTATCATCCTTGAATACGGCTGTAGCATTCCTGAAGTGACAGCCGCTGTTCAGGATCGTGTGAAGAGCTCCATCGAGACAATGACCGGCCTGAAAGTTTCCGATGTGAATATCCGGGTAGCAGATGTGAAGATAGACAATGAATAGTCTGGCTTGAACAGTGAATCAGGAGAGGGCAGATCTGCCGGCTTTACACAGCCGGCGAGGTTTGTCCTCTGAGTTTTGGTATGAAAGAATACAGTGGAGGAACGAATGGGAAGAAGAGAATTAAGAGAACATATTTTCAGATTATTATTCCGAAGGGATTTTTTTCCGGAGGAAGAGATGAAGGAGCAGGAAGCTCTTTATATTGAATATCTGGCTGATCCGGAGCAGGAAGAAGTGGATTATATTGTCCGGAAGACAGAGAAGATCATGGCTATGATCCCTGAACTTGACAGTATGGTCAATGAACATGCTGTAGGATGGCAGACAGATCGTATGGGCAAGGTGGATCTGACTATTATTCGTCTTGCTGTTTATGAGATGAAGTTTGATGAGGATATCCCGGTCAGTGTTGCCATCAATGAAGCTGTAGAGTTGGCAAAACGCTACGGAACAGAGAATTCACCGGCATTTATCAACGGTGTTCTTGCAAAGATGATTTAAGCCTATGAACAGGAAGCAGGTCTATTCTGTATCAAGTGTGAACCAGTATATCAAGAGTCTGTTTATGGATGACTTTGCTCTGAATCATATTTATGTCCGGGGGGAAGTTTCTAACTGTAAGTATCATTCTTCCGGACATATTTATTTTACGCTGAAGGATCGGGGCGGTGCCATCGCCTGTGTGATGTTTGCAGGCAATAGGAAAGGACTGAACTTCCGTATGACAGAAGGCATGGCGGTGATCGTTTTCGGCAGCGTCAGTGTTTATGAGAGAGACGGAAGATACCAGCTCTATGCCCGTGAGATTATGCAGGAAGGTGCAGGCAAGCTTTATGAAGCCTATGAAGCACTGAAAAAGAAGCTGCTGGCAGAAGGACTGTTCGATGAAGAACATAAGCTGGACATTCCGAAGTATCCGAAGCGGCTGGGTGTGGTGACAGCCAGAACCGGAGCTGCTGTACAGGATATTATCAATGTTTCATTGAGAAGAAACCCATGGCTGCAGATTGTGTTCTGTCCGGCTACGGTGCAGGGAGAAGGCGCGGTGCAGTCTGTGGTCAGAGGAATCCGTGCATTGGAAGAAGCCGGTGTGGATGTGATGATCGTCGGGCGAGGCGGCGGTTCTATAGAAGATCTGTGGGCCTTTAATGAAGAAATGGTTGCCCGGGCAGTTTATGACTGCAAGATTCCGGTGATTTCGGCGGTAGGCCATGAAACAGATACGACGATTATTGATTATGTGGCGGATCTGAGGGCACCGACACCATCGGCGGCAGCGGAACTGGCTGTCCCGGATATGCGCATTGTGCTGGGACAGCTCCAGGGATATGAAGAAGCTCTGGAGGCTGCCATGGAACAGATTATGGCTTTATGCAGACAACGGGTGGATAGTTATGCCCGTGTTTTCAGACATCTGAATCCTCAGTCACGGCTGAATGACCGGAGGCAGCGGTTGATGGAGGTTGAAGACAGGCTGAGGCTTGGAATGGAACGCAGGATCGAGCAGGCTAAGTCCGAACTGGCAATCCGTACACAGCAGTTGGAAGGTGTATCACCCCTCAGGCAATTGGAGCGGGGGTATGCTTATGTATCGGATGAGGATGGCCATGGTGTTGCATCTGCAGAGCAGGTGACTGTAGGACAGCATCTGTTTCTGGATGTCAAAGACGGAATGATAGAAAGTGAAGTAACAGCGATTCAGAAACAGAAACGCTGAATAAGGAGAAAGCAGGATGGCGAAGGCAAAATCACTGGAAACAGCTTTTGAAGAGCTGGATGCGCTTGTTGCGAAGATGGAAGACAGAGATCTGCCCCTTGAAGAAGCTTTTAAGTTGTATCAGGAAGGGGTTAAGCTTCTGAAATACTGCAATGGTGCGATTGACAAGGTTGAGAAGAAGATTATAGAGATTCATGGAAATGAGGATGAAGGGGACGAATAGTCCGGAGGCTGTAAGATGCAATTTGAACAGGAATTAAAAGAGAAGACAGCAGAGGTCGAAGCATTACTTGAAAGGATGCTTCCGGAAGAAGAGGGACTTCAGAAAACGATTTTTTCAGCCATGAGATACAGTCTGATGGCCGGCGGGAAGAGAATCCGCCCTTTATTGATTGCAGAAACGTACCGTTTTTTCGGAGGTACGGATATTGCTTTGGCAGAGCCTTTTATGGCAGCGATTGAAATGATCCATACGTATTCGCTGATTCATGATGATCTGCCGGCTCTTGATAACGACGATTACAGAAGAGGAAGACTGACTTCCCACAAAGTCTATGGTGAAGCTATGGCTATTCTGGCCGGGGATGCACTGCTGAACTACGCTTTTGAGACAGCAGCTAGAGCTATGGATCATGCAAGAGATGATGCGGAACTTCTGAATGTGATGAAGGCATTCAGAATTCTCAGTACAAAACCGGGCATCAACGGGATGATCGGCGGACAGGTTGTGGATGTGGAACTGACCGGCAAGCCAATTCCTGAGAAGACGCTGCGTTTTATTTTTGAACTGAAAACAGGTGCTTTGATCGAAGCAGCTATGATGATCGGGGCACAGTTGGCGGGAGCATCAGAAGAACAGATCGCAGCAGCAGAGAAGGCAGCCGGCGATATCGGCATGGCTTTTCAGATTCAGGATGATGTGCTGGATGTAATCGGCAATGAAGCTTTGCTTGGCAAACCGATACACAGTGATGAGAAGAACGAGAAGACAACATGGGTAACAGTTTATGGACTTGAGCAGGCCCGGAAGGATGTGTCAGAATATTCACAGGAGGCTATGGACATCCTGTCCGGGATGCAGGAAGTGACAGAACCGAAAGCGTCATTCCTGTATCATTTTGTTGAATATCTGATTCACAGGAACAAATAACAGAAGATAATTGAGGTGTAAAGAATGTCTGGGTATTTGGACAGAATCAATGAAGCCAATGATATAAAGAAAATAGAACCGGAGGCCTATGATGCACTGGCCTCAGAGATCCGCTCGTTTATAATAGAGTCTGTCAGCGAACATGGCGGTCATCTGGCGTCCAATCTCGGCGTTGTAGAATTGACGATGGCACTGCATCTGTGCCTGGATTTTCCGAATGACAAGCTGATCTGGGATGTGGGACATCAGGCCTATACGCATAAGCTTCTGACCGGACGTAAGGAAGATTTCAGTAGCCTTCGTACTTTCGGCGGTATGAGTGGATTTCCAAAACATAAGGAGAGTCCCTGCGATGCCTTTGATACAGGACATAGTTCAACATCCATATCGGCTGCCCTTGGTTATGCCAGGGCAAGAGATTTGAAAGGTGAGAACAGGACAGTTGTGGCAGTGATTGGTGATGGCTCCATGACAGGCGGTATGGCTTATGAAGCATTGAACAATGTATCGCACCTGAAGAGCAATATGATTATTGTTCTCAATGACAACAAGATGTCGATTTCAGAGAATGTCGGCGGGCTTTCAAGGCATCTGACGGCACTTCGTACAAGAGAGTCCTATATGGATTTCAAAGTAGATGTTGAGAAGAAGCTTAAGCAGATTCCTCATGTGGGAGATTCTGTGGCCAGAAGTGTCAAGAAATCCAAGGATTCCATCAGACAATTGTTTGTAAAAGGCGGCTTTTTCGAGGATTTCGGAATCAAGTATATCGGTCCGATAGACGGGCATGATATTAAAGAGATGGTGCGGGTGCTGAATGCTTTGAAGAAGCTGAATGAGCCGGTGGTCATGCATGTGGTGACTCAGAAGGGACGGGGATATATACCGGCGGAGAAGAATCCTTCCGCCTTTCATGGAGTGGGAAGCTTTGATATTGCCACAGGTGAGCCTCTGGCGGGCAAGAGTGTTTCTTATACATCCATATTTTCAAAAACAATCTGTAAGCTCGGGAAGAATCATCCGGATGTTGTTACAATTTGTGCAGCGATGCCGGATGGTACAGGACTGACAGCCTTCAAGAAATATTTTCCGGACCGGTTTTTTGATGTAGGCATTGCGGAGCAGCATGCGGTGACATTTGCAGCCGGACTGGCAGCAGGCGGCATGCATCCGTTTGTGGCCGTCTACTCATCTTTTCTGCAGCGTGCCTATGATCAGATCATTCATGATGTCTGCATACAGAATCTTCCTGTTGTATTCTGCGTGGACAGAGCAGGGCTTGTGGGCGCTGATGGCGAGACACATCAGGGGATTTTTGATCTGTCTTATTTGTCAATGATACCGAATATGACGGTCTGTGCGCCGAAGAACAAATACGAACTTTATGACATGCTGTATTTTGCTTACCATTATAATGGGCCGATCGCCATCAGATATCCAAGGGGCACTGCCTGTGAAGCATTCAAGGACATGCGCCCGCCGATTGTTTATGGTAAGAGTGAGCTGATGTTTAAAGGTGAGAAGGTTGTCCTTGCAGCGGTGGGCAGTATGGTTGAAACGGCTGTGGAGGTTCGTGGGAAACTGCGGGAAAAGGGCATCAATGCAACTGTTGTGAATGCACGTTTTGTCTGTCCGCTGGATACAGAATGTCTGGATGCACTTGCCGCAGAGCATCAGTGGATCGTCACCATGGAGGAGAATGTCTTAAAAGGCGGCTTCGGAGAAGCCTGTGGTGACTATATTTTAGAGAAGCATGAAGATATCCGACTGATCCATATCGGTGTTCCGGATGTTTATGTGGAGCATGGCGGTGTTGATCAGCTGAAAAAGACCCTTCATATGGATGCGGACTCGATTGTTGAACGGATCTGCATGGAAATGGACGGAGAATAAGGAAGTTTTCCGAATTTGAGAGACAGAGTTTGAGAGGAATGGATAGATAGAAATGAAAGAAAGACTGGATGTACTTCTGGTGAAGCGAAATCTGGCTGAATCCAGAGAAAAAGCCAAGGCGATTATTATGTCAGGCAATGTGTTTGTCAATGGCAACAGAGAGGATAAGGCCGGAACTACTTTTGATGAAGAGAAGGCTCAGATTGAGATCAAAGGTCATACATTGCCGTATGTCAGCCGAGGCGGTTTAAAACTTGAGAAAGCCATCGAAGTTTTCGGTGTGGATGTCAAAGATGAAGTATGTATGGACATTGGTGCTTCAACCGGCGGTTTTACGGACTGTATGCTCCAAAATGGCGCAGATCATGTCTATTCCATTGATGTGGGCCGTGGACAGCTGGCCTGGAAGCTCCGTCAGGATCCGAGAGTCATCTGTATGGAGAAGACGAATATCCGATATGTGACATCTGAACAGGTGCCTGAGAAGATTGATTTTGCTTCAGTGGATGTTTCATTTATTTCTTTGAAGAAGGTTCTGGGGCCGGCCAGAGAATTGCTACAGGATGATGCCAGAATGGTATGCCTGATCAAACCACAGTTTGAAGCAGGAAGAGAGAAAGTCGGCAAAAAGGGTGTTGTCAGAGACAAAGCTGTTCACCTGGAAGTGATCGAGATGATCCTTCAGTTTGTGACATCTATTCATTTTGAAATCCTGAATCTGGATTATTCCCCGATTAAAGGTCCTGAGGGTAACATTGAATACCTGGTCTATATTAGAAAACGTCCTGAGGATTATCCGCTTGGAGAATGGCCGGTAGACCCTGCAGAGGTGGTTGAGCGGGCCCATGCGGAGTTGGCAAAGGGCTAATTCCTTAAATGACGGAGGATTCAAATGAAAAAATTTGCTTTGCTGACGAATTATTCGAAAGACAGAAAGCTTGTTTATACACGATTGATTGAAACATATATCACGGAAAATGGCGGTACGCACTGGGTGCCGGAACACATCAGTGAACCTGATGATGATGGGGATCAGCGATATGATTTAAGCGATATGCCGGCGGATATAGAATGTGTGATTGTTCTTGGCGGAGACGGGACGCTTCTTCAGGCTGCCAGGGAGATGCTTGACAGACATATTCCATTGCTGGGGATCAATCTCGGAACCCTTGGATTTCTCACTTCGGCTGAGAAGAGTGAGCTTCCGGGATGTCTGGACAGCGTTTTGGATGACAGCTGTTCCATTGATGAACGCATGATGCTTAGAGGCAGTGTTTATCATGGTCAGGAGAAGATACAGACCAATATCGCACTCAATGACGTCATTATCACCAGAGCCGGTTTTTCCAGACTGGTGGAACTGAAGATCTATGTAAACGGTGAGCTTTTAAGTATTTATAATGCGGACGGCATCATCGTTTCAACACCGACAGGATCGACAGGTTACAGCCTTTCTGCAGGCGGACCCATTATCTTTCCCCAGACGGATGTCATGGTCATCACACCAATCTGTCCGCATTCATTGCAGGCGAGAAGTCTTGTTGTATCAGGAGAAGACCGGATCATGATTGAGATCGGCAGAAGAAGAAAGACACAGAGAGAGGAAGCAATGGTAACCTTTGACGGCAGAAGTGCACAGGAGCTGGAGACAGGAGACCGTATTGAGATATATAAGGCACAGGAGACAACACAGCTGATCAGATTAAAGGGAAGAAGCTTTTACCAGGTTCTTCAGAATAAAATCGGCACGGCATAAAGGGTGGGTATTATAATGAAATTAAAAAGACATGAGAAGATTATTGAGCTGGTGAATAAATATGAGATCGAGACACAGGAAGAGCTGGCTTCCTTATTAAATCAGGCCGGTTTTCGTGTGACTCAGGCAACAATTTCAAGAGATATCCGTGAACTGCGATTATCAAAGGTCAACAGCCATGACGGCAAGCAGAAATATGCAGTGATGTCCGTCAGGGATCAGGGACTCAATGAAAAGCTGAGCAAAGTTTTAAAAGAAGGTTATATATCGAGCATGGAAGCATCCCATCTTGTTGTCGTGAAAACGGCTACAGGTATGGCTATGGCGGTGGCAACGGCACTGGATGCCATGGAACTTCCGGGATTTGCAGGATGTATTGCCGGAGATGACACTGTTATGTGTGCCCTTCATGCCGATGCGGATGTAGAGATACTGTTAAGCCGGATCAATAAAGTCGTTAGTCAGTAGAAGAATAGAGGAGAAATATATGCTTCAGAATATACATGTGAAGAACATGGCGTTAATTGATGAGGCAGATGTTGATTTTGGAGATCATCTGAATATCCTGACAGGTGAGACTGGTGCCGGTAAGTCGATTATTATCGGTTCCATCAGTATGGCTCTCGGAGGCAAGGTCTCCAGGGATGTGATCAGAAAAGATGCAGACTATGCCCTTGTGGAATTAAATTTCAAAGTGAAGAATCCGCAGATTCTTGCAGAACTGGAGAAGCTTGAGATACCGCCGGATGGTGATGAAGTGATTATATCACGGCGGATCACAGGTACCAGAAGTGTGGCAAGGATCAATGGCGAGCTGGTGTCATTGGCGGTTCTCAGACAGGCAGCTGCACTTTTAATTGATATTCACGGTCAGCATGAACATCAGTCTCTTTTACATAAAGACAAACATCTGGCCATTCTGGATCAGTTTGCCAGGGAAGAAATGGCACCTGTCAAAGATGCATTAAAAGACAGTTACAGGGAATATATGATATTGAAGAAAGAGATGGACGGGGCGATCACTGATGAGGGAAAGCGTCTCAGTGAGATTTCATTTCTTCAGTATCAGATAGAAGAGATAGAGAATGCCAATCTTCAGGATGGTGAGGAAGAACAGTTAGACAAAGCTTTCCGTAAGATGAGCCATGCAAGGCAGATGATGGAAAGCATTGCATCGGCCCATGGCATGACGGGCTATGAAGGTGCCTCTGCTGCTGGTGATCTGGTGGGAAGAGCACTCAGAGAGCTGTCATCAGTGGAAAAATATGATGAGGCCATCGGCAGTCTGATCAGTATGCTGACAGATATTGACGGCCTGTTGAATGATTTCAACAGAGAGCTGGCGGATTATGAATCAGGTTTGACTTTTGATGAATCCGTTTACCATGAGACAGAGGATCGTCTGAATCTGATTCAGCGATTAAAGTCCAAATATGGCAGCAGTATTTCAGAAATCCTTGCACATCAGGATCAATGCCAGGCGGAACTGGAGAAGCTTAATGATTATGAGAATTATCTGTCCGGTCTGCACCGGCGGTTAGATGAGGCAGAGACGGAGCTGAAGGAACTGTCTGATCGTATTACAGCTATTCGTAAAGCTAATGCCTCTGTTCTTCAGGAGAAGATCAAAGCTGCATTAGTCGATCTGAATTTCCTGGATGTGCAGTTTGAGATTCAGTGCACCCCCCTTGGCCACTATACAGAAAATGGTCAGGACAGCATTGAATTTATGATTTCAACGAACCCGGGTGAAACGGTGAAGCCTTTGGGCAAAGTTGCCAGTGGCGGTGAATTATCGCGAATCATGCTGGCAGTGAAGTCTGTTCTGGCCGATGCAGATGCCATTGAAACATTGATTTTTGATGAGATTGATACCGGCATCAGCGGACGTACAGCCCAGAAAGTATCTGAGAAAATGGCAGTGATTGCCAGAAAACATCAGGTAATCTGTATTACCCATCTTCCGCAGATCGCAGCCATGGCAGATGATCATTACGTCATTGAAAAAATTACCATGGAACAGCGTACCATGACAGAGATCCATCATCTGTCCGATGAAGCTTCCGTGGACGAAATCGCACGTCTGCTGGGCGGTGTGGAGATCACAGATGCAGTTATGAAGAATGCCCGCGAAATGAAAAATCTGGCGAGGTCAAAAAAATAGATTAAATCAAATAGCTTCATCACATACTAACAGGGAGTAATCAACTGATTATGTCCCTGTTTTATTTACGCGAGCAACGAGCCAAAGTCCGTGCTTGCACGAGACCTTGGCGTTGCTAAGCGCCAGTGGCGCTTAGCAACGACCGAAACGGAGTGTAGAGGTCGCGATAACTTGAGAAACTCGCGGAGCGTGTTTCTCATAGTTTTTGATAGAAAGGTGTGTGGTGGTGTGGAACGAAAGAGAAAATACAGGATATGGCTGATGGCGGCGTTGGTGGTTAATCTGATTGTTTTGGCCGGGTTTGTGATGAATAATTGGTATCAGGAGGCACAAAAGACGCAGGATCAGGGGCTGACGAAGGTTTCAGCAGACGTGGCTGACAGGCACTATGTGATGCCGGTGGGGATGCCGGTGGGGCTTTATATTCATACGAAGGGTGTGATGGTGCTTGGAACGGGAAAGGTGGAGAATCTGGCTGATGAGGTGATGGAACCGGCGAAGACGGTTTTCAGGAAAGGGGATTATATACTGAGTATTAATGGCACGAAAATCAGGAATACAAGTCAGGCAATGAGTCTGATTCAGGCCTGTAAAGGAAATATGCTTAACTTTGAAGTATTGAGAGAGGGGGATAAAATCTGCCTGTCGATGAAACCGGTGGAGACTGCAGAAGACGTTTATAAGATCGGTGTATGGCTTCGGGACGATACACAGGGAATAGGAACGATTACGTATGTTGATGCCAATCAGCAGTTTGCAGCCTTAGGCCATGGCATTACAGATGCCGATACCGGAATTTTGATGGACATCAGTCATGGGATGGTTTACAGGTCAAATATATTGTCGGTTGTCAAGGGTTCCAGGGGAACGCCGGGAGAGATTGTGGGAACCATTGATTATCAGAAGAAAAACAGGATCGGCACCATTGATGATAATAGCGGATGCGGCATTTTTGGGACAATAGACAGTGGCTATCTGGCTTATGATGCATCGAAAGCCGTGCCGGTTGCACATTCGGAGGAAGTAATGGAAGGCCCTGCCGCCATTGTCTGTACCGTGAATGGTGAAACAGAGAGCTATGAAGCCGAAATCAGGAAAATTGACAGGCACAATCGCGATCACAAAAATTTTGTCCTGCAGATTACGGATGAGCGTCTGCTGGCAAAAACAAACGGTATTCTTCAGGGGATGAGCGGCAGCCCGGTTATTCAGAATGGTCAGCTGGCAGGAGCTGTCACCCATGTCTTTGTTAATGAGCCTACTAAAGGATATGGCATTTTTGCCGAAAATATGCAGAAAACGGAAGAATAAATGGGAAATAGATAATGTGTATTTCCTGTGGATTCAAAGGTGTTTCTGTGATAAGATAGTACTAATTATCGAATTCGTAAGATATTAAGATTGACCATCATCATTTGATCCTCAGTCCTCTGTATCTGAAACAGATTTTACAGAAGAGAATCAGTTGGAGCTGATTCTGATGGATGTGATGATGCCTGAGATGGATAGGCTGACGGCAGCCAGGATTATCAGAGGAATGAAAGGGACGGATGCCGGCAAGATCCCGATATTTGCAATGAATGCCAGTGTTTTTCCAGATGTTGTGAAGGCAGGCAGGAGAGCGGGAATGAATGAGCATCTGTCCAAGCCGTCGGATGAAACGAATATGATGCGTAAGATCAGAGGTTATATTACACGATAAAATTTTTATAACAGGGTGGTGACAAAGATGCACAAGGGTCATTTGGACAATAACGAAGAACAAATAAAAGACACATTGGGAATGAATGATATTATCAGTGTTCTGAGAAATGAATTCAGCAATATTTATCTGGTAGATTGTAAAAGCCAGCAGATAGAGATTTATCGATATAAGAATCAGGCAGTCGGAGTCAAAGAAATTTTACAGACAAAGCAGCCTTATAAAGCTGCCATACAGAAATACATAGAAGAGAACGTTGTTTTGGAGGATCGGAAGAAGATGAACGCGGCTGCGGATTTTGAACATGTATGCAGTCAGCTTCATAAAATCCCTCAGTTCACAGTCCATTATCGGGTCAAAAGGGATGGGGTACTTTCATATTACTACATGAAATGTGCCAGAATCGGAGATGCAGATACATTTCAGAGAGTCATCTTTGCTTTTGCCAATGAGGATGCAGATGTGAAGCAGAATGAAATAGAGAAAATCATACATGCCGACATTACAACCGGAAAGCGCAAAATACTGATCATAGAGGACGACGCGCTTAACAGGGAAATGCTGTGTGAGATTCTCAAGGATAAGTATGATATCCTTACAGCAGAAAACGGAGAAATCGGTTTTGAGATATTGGAGAAGAATTACAAAGCATTGTCGGTGATTTTACTGGATATGCAGATGCCGGTATGCGATGGAACAGAATTTTTGAAAAAAATCGGCGAGGATACAGCATTGGCTTCTATTCCTGTGATTGTTATCACTGCAAACAGTGACGAAGATGCGGAGCTGACATGTCTGAATTTGGGAGCTTCGGATTTCATCAGAAAACCATATAACGCAGACATTATCAAAGGAAGAGTTGACAATGTTATCAAGTTAAAGGAATCCACACTGATGCTGGCTGCAGTTGAGCATGATGAATTGACCGGACTTTATACCAGGCAGGTATTTCTGCATTATGCAAAGGGGATCATGAAGTTTAGAGCAGATACGCCAATGCACTTAGTTGTGGCGAAGATCATTGATTTTAAATTGATCAAGCACATGTACGGCAATAAAAAAGCGGATGAGGTCATTGGTTATTTAGCGTCCGTATACAGCAATAGAGTCAGGAATGGATTGGTTGCCAGACAAGGCCATAATTCCTTTGTCGGCTTGTTCTGGGAAGATTATAAGACATTTGAACAAAAATTGAAAAATGTCATTAGTGAAGTGAAGGCCAATTTACCGGTAAAAGGGCTGATGGTCAAATACGGGGTTTATAAAGACATCGACAAACGACTTCCTGTTTCAGCAATCTGTGACTGTGCCTCTATGGCAGAAGAATCCATTGCGGACAATTATGATTGTGATATGGCTTATTATACAGAAGAAATGGGCCACAAACGGATCAACAACCAGATGATAGAGATTGCCTTTGAATCGGCGTTGAAAAATCATGAATTTATTGTTTTTTATCAGCCAAAAGTAGATATTGATACGGAAAAAGTCGTTGGTGCAGAGGCATTAGTGCGTTGGTACAAAGATGGCACATCGCTGATATCACCGGGAGAGTTTATTCCTGTTTATGAAAGAGATGGATTGATTGTCAAACTGGATGAATATATCTTCCGACAGGTCTGCAGTCTGCAAAAAAGAAGAATGGATGAGGGAGAAGAATTGCTTCCTATTTCTGTTAATTTGTCCAGAACCAGTGCACTTCATGAAGATGTAGCGAAACGCTATATTGACATTATAAAGGAAAACGGCATTCCTTTTTCATGTGTGCCGATAGAGCTGACGGAGTCGGCCGCCATTTATAATGATCGTGTGAAGGCAATGACAGAACAGCTGACTGACGCAGGCTGTATCCTTCATATCGACGATTTCGGTGTGGGGTATTCTTCATTGATCAGCCTGAACCAGTTCCCGTTCAGTACGCTGAAGATTGATAAGAGTCTTATTGATGATGTGTGCCAGAGCAAGGGGAAAACCCTGGTGGAGCAGGTTATCACATTATCAAAACTTCTGGACATGAAAGTTGTGGCTGAAGGCGTGGAAACAAAGGAACAATTAGACATCATTAAGGCCCTGCAGTGCGATGCGGTACAGGGATTTTATTATGCAAAACCGATGCCGGAGGATGAATTCATTGAATATGTCAAGGGCATACAGTCAAAAAATCAGTAAAAATCGTCAGACAGGGATTTGTATGAGAATAAGAATGCTGCAGAGTTCTGGACGAGTACGGTGTGCAACATTCAGCAGCCAAAGCAGAAAGATGATATCTTACTTAAGAATTTGTGTAACCTGTTGACATGAAAACACTCTCTGAGTATAATGAAGGTGATAGAAAACACACACCTTTTTGATAGCAGATAATTACAAAACTTAAGCAATTTTGTTGTGCAATTTAACAATTTAAATCTGTGCGTGATCTGGGCTTGCTATTTTTGGAATTATCTCAGACTAGAAGATAGGAGATAGATATGATGAAGACATATACAAAACCGGTAGTGACAATTGACAACGGCATGGCAGAAGGCGTTTATGCAGCCAGCGGTGCAAATCAGGGAAAATTGAATGTTACTTATCATGGAGTTTGGGATCGTTGGGGGACTAATGGCGGTAAAGGTTTGGCAATGGCTGATTGGTCCGGTATTGACGGTACAATTACTTTGAATATTACATTTAATGATACCATTGATCAGGCCGAAACAGATGACGCTTCTGTTCAGACATCATGGAGCGGAAAGACTGCAACATTCACATTTGCAAGTACAGCAACTAATCCATTGACAATTGGTATTCATCTCAATCATGGTACATCGATTGATGATTTGAAGATGACAGGATTTACATATTCTGTAAATTAAGGTATAATAACCTGTATTTGGCATTTTAAGAACATAAAAACCGCTGCAAAGCCTGTATTTGAAAGCTTTGCAGCGGTTTTGTTTACATTTTCTACTTCTACCAGTATTTTTTCACATATTCCTTTGCCTCTTCCTCGGGCAGGGAGAATTTGCTTAGAATTTTTGAGTGAATAATTGATAAGCAGTTGAGTTTTTGTTATAGCTCCAATAGTTAGAAATCCTTCACCAGCTTGTCAATTTCGTCCTTTCCAAGCACCTGGCATTGTTTATTCCTGATGGCGTAAACTCTTGTACAGATGTTCAGTACGGTTGGTCGATGGGTGGTGACGATACAGGTTCGAGGGTAAGTATCTGTCATGATATTTCGAAGGACCCGACGTTCAGTGGCCACGTCCAGAGCGGAGGTGGCTTCATCAAGAAGCAGGATCGGAGATTTGCGAAGCAGGGCTCTGGCGATGGAAAGTCGCTGGGCCTGACCCTCTGAGAAGCCGCCGCCTCTCTCCTGGACCATACTCTGGATGCCGTCAGGCAGCTTTTCTACGAATTCCCAGGCGTCTGCCAGCTTCAATGCACTGATGATCTCTTCATCAGTGGCATCCGGTTTGACATTGCGCATGTTTTCGGCAATGGTACCGGAGAACATGGTGTTGCCCTGAGGTACATAGGAGAAGAGCTTTCTTGTGGAAGGCGACATCACCATTTTGTTGTCTTTGTCATTTCCGGCACAGATCCAGGTTTCGCCTTCGGCTGGCTTCAGCAGCGAAAGGATCAGACGGAGCATGGTTGTCTTACCTTCGCCGGAAGGTCCCACAAGGGCAACAATCTCATGAGGGTAGGCCTCCACAGATGCGTTGCGAAAAACCTCGGTTCCTGTGTGATAGGAGTAGCTCATATGCTGCATATTCAGACCGATACCGCTGCTTCGGTAAGTGTTCATAAATTTGCGGACTTCTGCATCCATACTGTAGTCTTCCTGAGGCATCTCCACGATATCCATCAAACGGCCGGCGGAAATGGTCAGTGAGATGGCGGATGGGATCAGTCCAACAAGGGAATTGACAGAACCTGTCAGATTGCCGGAGAGGGAGAGGAACATTGTCATAGTACCATAGGAGATGGCACCGCTCCATACCCGGTAAATGCCCCAGCCATAGCAGCTGTAGGAGACAATATAGCCGATGATGGTCATGAGGATGGATGTCACGATGGACATCTTCTGGAAATCCAGCCGCATATGGATATATTCCTGCTGAAGATTTTTCAGACGGTTCGTATAAAAATGAATCAGATCGAAGGCTTTGATGGTCTGGATATTGGAAAAAGTCTCCTGGTTGAAGCCGTAGAGCCTGGCACTCATGGCGGCACTTTTCTGGTTATTGCTGCGCATCCTGCGAAGCAGCGGTCTGGACATCAATGCACTGAATGGAATACCGATCAGGGCAAAAAGTGCGAAGGTCGGGTCATAATAGAGAACGATGGCCAGAGAACTGAAAAATTTCACGGTGTAAATGATCAGGTTCGGTACCCAGTTCAGGATACCACCGGAGATATTGGAGGCATCGGCGTTCCATCGGGTCACCAGATCACCGGTGTGATAAGCAGTCAGAGATTCCCAGTCCGTGACAAGGATTTTTGAAAAAATGTCATTTTTAATTTCTGCATCAACTTTCAGGTTAATGAAGGTTGATGCGTAAGAGGTAGCCTGGGCGACGATGACATTCACCATAGAAAAACCAATCATGGCTGCAAAGGTGCGGAGCAGTTCTCCTGTCTGATGACCGGTGATGATATCCACCAGATCCTTGGAAATAAAACTGGACACAAGGGAGATACCGGTGCCGGCAACACCGAGAACGGTATAGAGGATCATGGCTTTCCAGTAGCGGCGGCCATACTGATAAATCCAGTGAAGCTGGGTCAGCATTTTCTGAGGGGTGCCATCGGTCAATTTGGCGATGAGCCATTGAATTTTTTTATGCATGGCGGGAGCCCTCCTCTTTATCAATGGCTGCTTTGACTACATCCACGGCGGAGGGATTTTTCGTACAGCACAGGTGGAAGATCGGGATTTCACGGCTCAATTCAGCTGCAAAATCAAGATTCCTTTCCAGACCTTCAGGTGTCCAGGAAGGAGAGATCAGGCGCTGCATGACACGCAGGGGTTTCAGCGTATCATCCAGTGTTTCCAGGTGATCATCTGATGCCCGTCCGAGAAGGATGATGCCCCCAAGAGGGTAAGTTTTTGTTGTAAAGATACCGGAAGTGCCGCACCATGGTATGCCGTAGACCTGATAATGTCCGTCTTTTATACCGATCAGATTGAGATCACCGTTGAGATAAGGCGTTCCAATCAGATCATGCCATAGAGCAGTATGGGTGGATTTGCCCATGCCTGAATGACCGGAAAAAAGCCATGCCTTTTCTTTGTACAGAATAGAGGCGGAATGAAGGGCAAAAAGGCCATGCATTCCGGCAAGATACAAAAAGAAAAAACGGATGGCATGAAAAATATGTTCATTTTCCGTTTGATAGACAGGCTTTCTGCAGTAAAGACGCACATAATGGCCGTCCTTTGTCATTCTGGCTTCGAAAATGTTCGTCATTTCAGGAAAAAGCATGCGGTACATGTCTTCGTATTCATAGAGGATCAGTTCACGATTCTTGATGAGAACCTGTCCAGGGGGACACCAGGAAGGAGATGCAGGGACTGCTTCAATTTGCTGGTCAGGCTGCGGTAGATTGAGCCCGGAAACAGTGCCGGATGCAAAAGCAGTATCCGACATGGAATCAGATGAAGCAGTTGGTCCAAAAGCAGCATCTGAAGAGGTTTCTGTATAGAATGACTCAAAATCCGATGGAAAGAGATCAGGCTCTCCGTATAGGCCGACATTCAGATCAGCAATTTTCATTTGTCTCAAAAGCGGTAATCCCAGGGGACTTAGCGTTTCGGAAAGAAAATGCATCTGCAGCATTGTATGGATAAAATCATGAATATCACCGGAAAGGGATATCCGGTCAGCGTCTTCAATGCCATAATGCTCGGCCAGTTTTTGAATCAATTGGTCTTCAGACATCGGATGTTCCAATGCCTGCCATATAAAGACACCGGTTTCATTCAGTTGACAGCCCTTCTTCTGGTCGGCAACAGCCTGACCGTAGGGAAGCAGCCAGTAAGTGTCATTAACTTTTTTTAAAAGATAACAATTCTGACGTTTAAGCATAACAAAAGTCCTTCGTGAAATTTTTGTGTACTAGGATAAAATCCATAGATTTCCTTTATTGTATCAGATATAGTGATGTTTTTCACTTGATTTTTTAACAAAAGTTAGCAAGAATTCTCCTTCCTCTACAGGTGGGAGATGAATTGCAGAAAAAAGAAAATAGAACGCTTGTTCTGCGGTGCGAAGTGTGGTATACTATAATCAGTCGAAAGGATAGAAAGGACTGATTATATGG
>ERZ773239.395-NODE-395-length-47735-cov-13.755348_pt1 | contig 47735 bp, 41 predicted proteins | sample MGYA00580521_ERZ773239 | MGnify/ENA primary metagenome ERZ773239 (study PRJEB29015, sample SAMEA2737801) | human gut metagenome | biome: human gut; feature: human-associated habitat; material: faeces | place: China | collected 2012 ... | reverse complement strand
TTCCCCATAAATTTTACAATTAAAACCAGCTCTTTATTCTTTTCTTAATCTTTTTTTCCCAGTATACCGTTTTGGCTTTCTTGTCACACTTCCTGTAAATTCCGATTTGTTAAATTCATATATACATTATACCATAAAAATAACGGCATTGTATATCAATATACAATGCCGTTATCTTTATAATATATAGTGGAGATGAGGGGAATTGAATGAAAATAGTATTAAAGGAGGATTGACTGGGTATCACTTATAAATAAACTATTTGAATTATAATTTTTTAACCATATTCTATATGTATCAAAAAGTATACATTACAAGGTACTAAAAAATCAATGAAAAACATATCCCAAAACGGCTAGATTACAGGTTTTGAGCCGTCCTAAAAAGAATTTGTACATTTTAGCACATAGGAGGTTTTATAAATTGATATATGGCTATCACAGGACAAGTACAAGAGAACAACACCTTGATAGAGGTATCAAAGAAATTGAGAGCTACTGTCAAAATAACGGGTTAGAGTTAGAAAGGATATACACCGACCAACAAACAGGTAAAACCTTTAACAGACCCCGTTATACGGTGCTAAAGCAAGACATATTGAGAAGTGGAGATACACTTATCATTACAGAAGTTGACAGACTAGGAAGAAATAAGCAGTCAACACTTGATGAACTAAGATACTACCAACAGAACAATATAAGAGTAATGATACTTGAGTTACCAACTACATTACAAGATTTTAGTAAAATTGATAACAGTATGGCTCAGATGCTTATGGAAACAGTAAACAATATGTTAATTGAATTATATTCAGCTATGGCACAGGCTGAACTTGAGAAGAAAGAGAAAAGGCAAGCAGAGGGAATACAGGCTATGAAAGATAGGGGAGAATGGGACAAATACGGTAGACCTAGAGCTTTAGACCTTGTAAAGTTTAGAGATGAATATAAGAAAGTGGCAGATAAACTAATTAGACCAGTAGATTTAATGCGACAACTCAATTTAACAAGAAGTACATACTACAGATATAAAAAGGAAATCGGTAAATAAGCAGTTGAATATGTAAAGTTATGTGGATATGGACACGGAGAAATGGGCAATGGTAGAAAGAAGCTCGCTTAACACTTGACCAAATTGCTAAAAAGATGCCAACTTGGCACATTCATAGGAGGATTTTAAACAATGAACAACAATACAAATACAAACATTGACGCAATTTTAAACGAGTGCCAACAGAACATCAACAAGGCTTTAAATCTTGTTAGACAAGATGACAGTAACACAACTACAGACAATCAAAGAAATGAGCTTGACAACTTATATTATTCATTTATGGAATTTGAAGATGGTGAGAAATTAAACCGTATAATTAGTCAATCAGAGGAATTAAAGGCACTAGAAAGAATGATAAAAGATGAATACAAAGAGGGTTTAAATCATTATATCGACTGTCTATATGACATTACAGACATATATGCTAAAAAGTTTTTTGAGCTTGGGTTTTCAAAGGCAATAAAGTTGATGACAGAAAGTTACAAATACAAATTTTAATAACTTATAAGTTATTGACCAATTTATACATATGTAATATAATACAAGAGAGGAATAATAAATGTACAAAATATATTTTTACAAAGACAGCAAAGGCAATCAACCAGTATTGCAGTATCTACAGGAGTTAGCAAGCAAAAAAGGTAAAGACAGCAGAATTAAGTTGAATAAAATTAACAACTATATACAGGCTTTAAGCGAATGTGGTACTACTTTGGGCGAACCATTTATAAAACATATTGATGAAGAAATATGGGAGTTAAGACCTTTAAGAGATAGAATATTCTTTATTGCTTGGTATAACAATAGTTATATATTGCTACATTGTTTTATTAAGAAAACACAGAAAACCCCAAAAAGAGAGATAGAAAGAGCTAAAAGAGAGTATTTAGAAATTAAGAAAGGTAATGATGATTATGAGTAATAAACATATTGGTGACAGTTGGGAAACAGTAAGACAACAGCTATATACACCTACTGAAATTGCTGAAAGTGATTTAAGAGTTGCTATAATTAGTGAGCTAGTAAAAGCAAGACAAGAGAAAGGCTTATCACAGAAAGAACTAGAGGTGTTAAGTGGTGTAAGACAACCTATTATAGCAAGGCTAGAAAAAGGAACTACTAACCCTAGATTAGATACAATTTTAAAGTTGCTTGCACCATTAGGAAAGACACTCGTACTAGCAGACATTAAACAAGATGTGTAAATAGGAGGGATTTTGGAAATATATGAGGAAGAATAAGACATTTACAAGAGCATATTATAAGAATAAATTTAAGCAACAATTCAAGGATTTATGCTATATACCACAAGAGAATGAAGAAATAAGACAATGTAAAGCCCCATATCCTAAATATTGGTTTTTATCTAATAAAGGTTATCTATTTAGTGCCTTTGGTGCTAATTTAAAGCTCATAAAGCCATATTATAAGGAAACAGGTATAAAGGATAAAAACGGTAATAGAACGGGATATACTTGGGAATATCAATACAAGGTCAAAGGTAAAAAACATAATCAACATATTATAGTTCATAAACTTATGTGTGATACATTCTTAGAAAATGAATTTGATAACTATGATGAACCTATGGAAATACACCACAAAAGGAAGAAAAATAAATTCAATCTTAATCAATCACAGTTTTGTAATAGAGCTGACAATTTACAGTTACTTCCACAATCAGTACATAAAGAATTAACAAAGTATTCTAGTAAAACTACTGATGATTTTGACAAAGAAGTTGAACAGAAGATAAAGAAATCAGCTTGTCCCGTATATCAGTTTACAGAGGAACAGTTAGAAATGATATTAATAAATGCAATACAAAGTTCTATTGCACAAGGAAAACAGCCTATACTATATACAACCTCAATTACTGGTGATGTAGCTGACATAGAGGGAGAAGCCCACCCAATAAAGAATGTAGAATTTATTGACAAAGGCTATTGATTTAAGTGGAACGAAATTTAGTTCTCTAATTACTAGAGTGTATCCTTTTTGTTATCGGTACTACCGACTTCAAGATTTATTTAGTTTATTAAATTGTATAGACATAAATTCAACGGAAGTAGGTTTTATTTCACCTCCGTTAAACTTGATATTTTTTAATTTTTCAATCCGACATAATGTAGGTTTGAAAGTGAAAGTGTTACACTTAAAATTCTATGTGAAAAAATTCCCATAAATTTATATATCCTTTAAGGAAAAATTACTGAAAAGCCCTAAAAACAAGGTTTAAATTTTAATTTTAACACTTTTTTAAATTAAAGGAATGTATCATTAATATTGACTTGTGCATAATAATAATTTACAATGAGAGAGTACAATAATTTGATTAGATTTATGTAGGAGTTGATTTTTTATGACTACTGAAAAATATAATAGACCACAGTACACTAACCTAGTAGAGAGATTAGAGGACTTTTATAACAAGCCTATAAATGAAATCTATATAGAAAGCACACAGGAAATAGAAGTTAGTATTCCTATAGGTAAAGAAGTTTGGTAAAAGATTTAAAGACATTAGAATAAAATCTAGTGTCTTTTTTTATACAATGAAATTGTGGTTTTATAAGCTAAAAAAATAAGCCCTTTTATTTAGGCTATTTTAGGCTATATTTCAATATTTGTATTTTTATGTAGAATTATACTACAAAATATAAAACTATCAAATTTAGGGGCAAAACGGGTACAAATAGAGCGAATTTAAGCTATATGAACAGCTTGTATTGAAATATATCAGCTTAAAGGCTGTTAATGTGATATATGTTCCTCTACAGGAAATAAAATTTTTTTCAAAAAAAATAACACAAACTTATTGACAATAATTAACAAGTGTGTTATAGTTTAGTTTACTTTTGTAGAATTGCCAAAATTCTACAATATTGCACATAATTAGACAAATACTGGTTCGTTCATATCAAGTTACTTTTAGTCACTTGATTATATTTTGGTACAACAAATGCTATTATAAAACATCACCTAAAAACTATCCCCTATTATCTTTGTTTTTATTGTGGTAAAAGAATTAGTGTAATAGTCCTTTTTGTGATACTCACTTTTTTCTACTGTTAATTTAGTGTACATAGTCTGTATGTGTATTCTCACGACACTATAAGACCATTTATATCTAAACTAGCCACTAGAAAAGCCAACCAGTGTTTTCTAATTGACACCAGTTAGCACAGCATACTTAATTAACTTTTGTTGATAGTTTATCATATTTTGATTGATTTGTCAATACCTAAATCAGGTTTTCCATATCAGGAAATCCCATATCTTGGTTATCCATATCTGGGAAATCAGGATATGGATAGAAGTGGCTTAATTACTGGTGTTGTAGCTAATGTAATTTTTATTTATTAGATTTAGGAGGACAAGAAAATGTATAACTTTAAAAAAAAGAAAAGAAGAAAATTAAATTATTTTGGTATTGACAGAACTACCCTCAACGGTATAACTGTCAAGAATATTAACACCAAAGTATTGTTATCGGCTATTGATAGCTATGACAGAAATACTATAAGACTAGAATATACCACAGCAGAAACACCGTTACAGATAAACAAGGATAATTATATCAAGAGTATATTTATAAATTTTAATGGTGCAGTTGTCAATACAAAGTACACTAGAATAGGTTTTAGTGGTTCATATACAGTAGATACAAAGCTACAGCTACAGATAAACTCTAATAGCTATAACCTTAAACCTCTAACTATAGAGGAATACAGACAGAGAGTAACAAACATATTTACCGACATAGAGTATATATTCGGCGTTGAATATGACTACTCTAGTGCTGTATTTACCAAAATAGAATTAAACAAGACATTTACTATTGAAAAAGAGTTTAAAAGCTATAAAACAGCCTTAAACCTACTCTACAGCAATATACCACCTAACAGATTTAGCAGTAATGAACTTAAACTTGCTACTTGGTCTAGTATTAATTCTAGTCAAAATATTATAAGCACAGAAACAAAGCAAGTTAAGAGTAAGAGAAGAACACTAAAGACCTATGACAAAGTCAAACAATTAATTGATGTGTTAGGACAGAATAACATTGATGAAAAGCTGTTAGAACTAAATCACAAGGTAATGAGGTTTGAATATACCATTACAGACAAAGATATTTTAAAGAAATATCTAACAACTAATGCAGTATTTGATGAACATATTACAGATAAAGCACTAAAGACATTGTTTAATGAGTTTATAGAGAAAGATATATTGAACCCATATTACAAGTGGAGAGAGCAGAACACACAGAATTTGATTGATTTAATTAATGACTGTAAGGCTGTTAGCCAGCATTGGAGATTAGAATTGATTAGACGATGTAGAGCTTATGACAACTTGCACAATATACCGTTATTGGTTGATGTAAACGATTTAAAGGGTGCATTGTTAGTTACTGAAAAGAGTACACGAACAGCAATAATTAAATTGAATAAGTTTAAAGCCTTAATTAGTAGAGAAAGAGAGTTTAACAGAACTGGGAATACAGCTTTACTAACAGAGGTTATCAATAAATTAAAATCTTAATCTATACCCTGTTTTAGGGTATCTCTATTGGTGGGTATTAAAGTTAAAAAAATAATACCCTAAAAATCACCCCATATGGGTGACTTTTTAAAAAACAGTATTTTACACTTGAAAACTAGGGAAATTCATAGATTTTTTTGCTTATTTGTGCGTTTATAGAAGTAGGTTGAAAATCTTCTGAAAGCCCTATAAATAGTGAATTTAAGGCTGTTTTTGTTAGGTGTTTTAAAGTGGGTAAAATTAAATTCAATGGTCGGTGTTTTCTATATAACAAGTTCCCACTAAAATATTTTAAAAAATATATAGGTTTTAGTATAGCAATACACAGTAAAAGTATTGAATTTATTATAATTAACAGTATTTAATGTGGAAATAACTGGATATAATTGGATATGTCAAAGAAGATTATTTGATGCTTTCTTCTAAAAAGTTTTTGAAGTGGTTTTGACATAAAAGTGTTATCGTTCTGATTACTATTTTATTTTATCACTTGATGAAATAGCTGAACAGTTGGGTACATCAAAGTAAAGCAAAGTTCATTTGAACCTATCCCCTATTCAAAGTAAATCAGTAGTAGAGAAGTATAGCTCGATATATATAATTCTGTATAAGCTACTTAAAAATTTATTTTATCACACGATAAATAAAAATCTCTTTAAAACAGCTTAAACACAGTAAATAAGCCACTTATAACAGCTCCCCTATAATTAATAGTCGGAGGTAGCAAAAACCGTTAAAAGCTGTTATATTTATATAATATATCGGTTGAGGTTCATCTATACACCACCCAAAGATTATATCGTATAGTTTATCGTTAAAAGCAAGGAAACATCGATATAAACAGCCTTAAAGCACGATTATAGACAATAACTGTCTATATAACAATAAAGCTATAAATACAGGAAACAGCAGTAAATAAGGCAAAAGAACGATAACAAAAGAAAAGCCTTATAAATAAACAAATTTATCGTTAAAAACTAAAATATATATATAATATTGGAGGTACGGAACTATTAATACGATAAAGAATAATATAATTAAATTAAACAACAAGAGAGCGACAGCACAATATATATCTACAGCTACAGCAGAGAAACTAGACTATACAAATGCAGATATATATAATTATTTACAGGTGAATTTTAAATCACTTGATAATAGACTTGATAGCTTGGAAAAATCTAAAAATTGTGTTACACTTCCTATGAGTGATACCCAAAACGATGTTATGGCACAATATAACAAAGATAGAATATTAAACATTCATTTTAAAAAGTATGGTGATGTAAAACAAGACGGTAAAGGTAGATACTGGTGTTATATTCCTGATAAAAGCGACAGAAACAAGAAGAAAATTATTAGAAAAACATATTTATCAGATATTGAAAATACAATTTTAAGTCTTGAAGAATATAAAGATTTAAAGACAATAAAAAATAGCTTTAAAGATATATTCTATGATTTTATAGAATATAGTAAAGAAGTCAATTTAGTGTGTGATAACACAATTAGGAGGTATGAAACTAGCTATGCAAGATTTTTTACCAATAATACAAGTAACATATATGCTAAAGAATTAGAGAAACAGCCTATAAATAATATCTCTATTAAGAATTTAGAATTGTTTATTGCAAAGTGTGTAAAAGGCTTGAATAAAGATAAAAAGCCTATTTCAAAGAAAGTTTTTAACGAACTATGGAGTTATCTCAATTTAGTATTTAATTATGCTGTTAGAGAAAGACTTATAAAAGAAAATTATTTAAAATTCTTAGATAAAAGAAAGTTTTTAAGACAATGCACAGTTCCAACCTATGAACAACAAAATGACATTATAGATACCAAAGATATTAAAAAGCTATTAAAAGTAATACAGGATAAGCACTTAGAAGAAAGCAAAACAATTTATAATTTATATGCAGAAGTAAAAATATATGCTGTTGAACTTGTTATATACCTGGGGTTAAGACCAGCCGAAGTATCAGCCTTAAAATGGTCTAATATACATTTTGAAGAAGAAAATCAAGGTTGTTATGGTTATATAGTCATTCAATATTCAATGAAAGAAAGAAACGGGAAATATCAGTTAGACCAAACAAAGACAGGGAAAACAAGAACAATACCTATTGATGAGAAAGTCAAAAAAGTATTAGAGGGTATACAAACATTAGATAAAACCTTAAAAAGAAAATATGACGATTATTTATTTTTGGAGTATAAAGACACAAAAATAAGACCAATTTACCCAAAGTCAATAGGACAAACATTAGAACGATTATGCGATACAGCAAAAATAAAAAGAATATCCCCTACTACATTAAGAAAAACATTTAATACTAGAATGAAACTGAATGGAATAAGTGATTTAGTATGTTCTTCTATGTTAGGGAATACACTTAAAGTAAATAACCAACATTATACATATGATTGTATGTGTACCAAAAGTAATAAAATATTAGGCTTAAAACTAGCAAATTCAGACTTGTAATTTTGAGAATAAAAATTAATTGACACTTGATGTAACTTATGATATAATTATATGTGAAAAAGTGTCAATTAATTTAAGATTTTTTTGACACTAAAAAAAGTCTAATAACCTCTACATATGTGAGAATTACTAGACTTTTTAATCATTTTGATATATCTTAGAAACTGTCAAAAATTTAAAATTCATTTTAGTTAAACATTTACATTTATCCAATAAATAAACAGTCCCAAAGTGTATCAATACATAGTGGAGATGAGGGGGATTGAACCCCTGTCCGAAAATCCGTCGGTCAGGACTTCTCCCATTACAGTTTATCTTTTAACATTCCCTCGTTATAACGCCGACAAACAGGCTTTATACCTCAGTAGCTTCATAAAATCTTTCCTCTACTCAAAGCTTTGTAGAAAAAGTGCCTCACCGAGTCGACACCAAACACCTAGTAGGTGAGAAGACTAGGGTTGATGAGCAGCAACTTAGGCTGCTAACGCAAAATTATTTTTGTCGTTTATTTTTAAAAGTTTTGGGTTTTTAAAGAATTACCCATTTCTAATGGCTATCCCGACTTTCAAAATCCCCGTCGAAACCATTGCATCCCCATAAGTGTTGCTATATTATTATAATATATTACAGCCAAAAGTCAACTGAAAATTTATTACAAATATAGCAACATATTATCATTTATCTATTTTATTTACCAAAAAGTTTCTTCTTCTTAGGAGCATCTCCCTTAAATTCATGAAGAAGTTCTTTCTGTTTTTCTGTTAAGCTCTTTGGAACTGTAACCTTAATAGTTACATATTCGTTACCTCTAACATTGGCATTTCTTACATTATAAGAGCCCTTTCCTCTCAAGGTAACCATATCGTTTGGCTGAGTACCTGCCTTAACAGTATATTTTTCATCGCCGTCAATAGTTGGAATTACAATTTCTGCACCCAAAGCAGCATCAATCATACTGATTTCAACAGTTACATAAATATCATCGCCATCACGAGTAAATATATTACTTGGCATTACGCTAATAAGTCCGTATAAGTCGCCATTTCCGCCACCATTTTTACCTGGACCGCCAAAGCCTCTCTTTCTAAGGCTCTGACCATGTGCAATACCCTTTGGAATATCAAATGTAATTTCCTTATTCTGTCTAGTGTAACCATTACCCTTACACTTAGGACACTTTTCTTTTATAATTGTGCCTTCGCCATGACAATGTGAACAAGTTCTCTGTGTCTGCATTCTACCAAAAGGAGTTTGCTGTACAACAGTTTCCATACCACTACCATGACAGTAAGAACAAGTTTCAGGAGAAGTACCAGCCTTTGCACCTGTACCATGACAATCTGAACAAGTTTCATAAACAGGTACAGTAACTGACTTCTGACAGCCCTTCATAGATTCTTCAAATGTAATAGTAATATTTACTCTTGAATCTGCACCATGCTGTGGAGCATTGTTTCTGCGTCTTCTTGATGAGCCACCACCGAAAATATCGCTAAAGCCACCACCAAATATATCTCCGAAAATGTCGCCCATATCAGAGAAATTACCTGTGAAACCACCGCCGGTAAATCCGCCGCCGCCCATACCGCCATTTTCAAAGGCACTGTGGCCGTATTGGTCATAAGCGGCACGCTTTTGGTCATCACTAAGAACTTCATAAGCCTCATTGACTTCCTTAAACTTTTCTTCAGCCTCTTTATCCCCAGGGTTTGCGTCTGGATGATATTTTTTGGCCATTTTTCTATAAGCCTTTTTTATTGTACTAGCATCTGCACCCTTCTGTATACCAAGGACTTCATAATAATCTCTTTTAGATGCCATTATTACACCAACTTTCCCTTTTAATTAACCAAGCATTATCCTATGAAAATGCGACCTGACAGATAAGCTGTCGGATTTATCACTTTGTTATATTACAGCAAAGGGAGCCAATGCTGCCACCGGCTCCTTTGCTATTATTATATTGCAAGGATTAAAAACTATCCTTTAATTAGTTATCAATTACATCATCTGCACCAGGATTTGCTCCACCCTGAGCACCTGCCTGCTGCTGAGCCTGCTGTGCCTGCTGATACATCTGAGTTGAGAATTCCTGAACAGTCTTGTTTAAATCTTCACAAGCGTTCTTTAATGTTGTAACATCAGTTTCGCTCATTGTTTCAGCCTGTAAACCTTCGTTTACCTTTTCAAGATTTTCTACCTGAGCATTAATCTTAGCCTTGTCAGCTTCGTTAATCTTATCGCCTAATTCGTCAATAAGCTTCTTAGTCTGGAAGATAAGGCTATCTGCTTCATTCTTAACATCTACAGCTTCCTTACGCTTCTTATCCTGTTCAGCATACTGTTCAGCTTCCTTAACAGCCTTATCAATTTCTTCATCACTTAAATTAGTGCTTGAAGTAATCTTGATATTCTGTTCCTTACCAGTACCTAAGTCCTTAGCAGTTACAGTTGTAATACCGTTTGCATCAATATCAAATGTAACTTCAATCTGAGGGATACCTCTTGGAGCTGGAGCAATACCATCAAGACGGAAACGACCTAAACTCTTGTTATCTCTTGCAAGAGGTCTTTCACCCTGAACTACATTAATATCAACAGCTGTCTGGTTATCTTCATAAGTAGAGAATACCTGCTTCTTGTTTGTTGGAATAGTAGTGTTTCTAGGAATTAATGGAGTAGCTACACCACCAGCAGTTTCAATACCTAAAGTTAAAGGTGTTACATCAAGAAGAAGAATATCGCCAGCACCTTCATCACCAGCTAACTTACCACCCTGAATAGATGCACCGATTGCAACACATTCATCTGGGTTGATACCCTTAAATGGTTCTTTACCCATAATCTTCTGTACTTCGTCCTGAACAGCTGGAATTCTTGTAGAACCACCAACAAGGAGAACCTTATCAATCTCACTTGCGTCAAGGTCTGCGTCCTTTAAAGCATTCTGAACAGGTACAATAGTTGCATCAACTAAGTCGTGAGTTAATTCATCAAACTTAGCTCTTGTAAGTGTAACATCAAGGTGCTTTGGACCTGTAGCATCAGCTGTGATGTAAGGAAGGTTGATGTTAGTTGTAGTAGAAGAAGATAATTCCTTCTTAGCCTTTTCAGCTGCTTCCTTAATTCTCTGCATAGCCATCTTATCAGCACTTAAATCAATACCGTTAGCAGTCTTAAATTCTGCTACAAGGTAATCCATAACTCTCTGGTCGAAATCATCGCCACCTAAGTGGTTGTTACCGCTTGTTGCAAGAACTTCGATTACGCCATCACCGATATCAATGATAGATACATCAAATGTACCACCACCTAAGTCATAAACCATAATCTTCTGTTCTTTTTCGTTATCAAGACCATAAGCAAGGGCAGCAGCTGTAGGTTCGTTGATAATTCTCTTTACATCAAGACCTGCAATCTTACCTGCATCCTTTGTAGCCTGTCTCTGAGCATCACTAAAGTAAGCTGGAACTGTGATAACAGCTTCCTTAACTTCTTCGCCAATATAGCTTTCAGCATCTTTCTTTAACTTCTGAAGAATCATAGCTGAAATTTCCTGTGGAGAGAAACCCTTACCATCATAGTTGAACTTGTAATTTTCGCCCATATGACGCTTAATAGAAATTACTGTACCATCAACATTTGTAACTGCCTGTCTTTTAGCAGTTTCACCAACTAATCTTTCGCCACTCTTTGTAAATGCTACAACTGAAGGAGTTGTTCTAGCACCTTCTGAATTAGCAATAACAGTAGGCTGGCCACCTTCCATTACAGCTACACAAGAGTTTGTAGTACCTAAGTCAATACCAATAATCTTACTCATAAACCATATCTCCTTTTTTAAATTCTTTCAAAATATACGACTTTTTTATATGTCAACTGGGTTAGTTTGCCACTTTAACCATACTTGGTCTGATGACCTTGTCCCCAAGTGTATAACCTTTTTGGAAAACTTCAACAACAACATTTTCGTCACAACTTTCGTCATCAACATGCATTACTGCTGAATGAACATTAGGGTCAAAAGGTTCGCCCTTTGAAGGAATTTCCTTAACACCTAAGTTTTCTAATATTTCCATAAACTGCTTTAATATCATTTCAACACCCTTGTACATTGGGTCTTCCTTATCATCAGCAGCTTCAACAGCTCTTTCAAAGTTATCAATAACTGGAAGTAACTTTTCAACAGTATCCCTGACACCGTTTGAATACATTGCTGTCTTTTCTGAATTACTACGCTTTCTGAAGTTTTCAAATTCAGCAAGCTGACGGATATACTTATCTAAGTTGTCCTTTGCCTGCTTCTGAGCTTCTTCAAGCTTTTCTTCCATTGTAGGCTCTTTGTTTTCTTCAACAGTTTCAACAGTTTCTTCAGTAGTGTTTTCTTCTTTCACTTCTGTGTTTTCAACTGCTTCCTCTGTCTGCTCCTGCATCTTTTCCTTATCCATCATAACCTCCGTCATCTTCCTCCAACAAACCATTACTCATAAAATTGTCAAGTGTTTTAACTATTTCATTAAGTACAGATACTGTCTGACTATAATTCATTCTTGTTGGACCAACAATACCAATCCTGCCTATTGAGTTGTTACCGAATTTATAATTAGCTCTTATAACACTACAATCCTTTAATTCTTCAATAGAGTTTTCATTACCTATAAGAATTTGTACCTTGTCAGCCGGATTATCTTCATTACCCAAAAGAGAAACAAGCATTTCCTTTTCTTCAAAGGTCTGGAAGATGTTCTTTATTTTATCTAAGTCATTAAATTCAGGGAAACCTAACATATTTCTTACACCACTTGTATATAAGTGAACATCTCTGTTATGTCTTAAATCTGAAATAACAACTTTTAAAACCTTAGCTATTGTTTCCTGATATTCAGGAAATACATCAAATACAGCAGCAGCAAATTCTCTATTTATTTCCTCTAAAGAAACATTACTTATTAAAGAATTAATAGATTTAGAAATCTGAGCCAATGTATTTGTATCTGGCATAGTCTTTATTTTTATAACACTATTTTTAACTGTGTTATCACTTGTTACAATAACGGCAACTATTGACCTTTCATCTACCGGCACAAGCTGTATATGCTTTACCTTTACCTGATTGTCAACAGGTTCCGAAACAACAGCTGTATAATTTGTAAGCATTGAAATAGCCTTTGCTGTCTGTTGCATAAGATATTCAATCTTAGTAACATTGTAATTAATAGCTTTTGCTAAATACTCAGCCTGACTTCCACTAAGTCCTGAAGAACTCTGCATCATATTATCTACATACAGTCTGTAGCCTTTATCAGAAGGTATACGCCCTGCAGAAGTATGAGGCTGTTCAATAAGACCCATTTCTTCCAAGTCACTCATTTCATTCCTGACAGTGGCTGGGGAAATACCCAAATCATACTTTTTTGCTATCGTTCGTGAGCCAATTGGCTCTGCTGTTTCGATGTAATCAGTAATAATTGCTTCCAATATTTTAAGCTTTCTATCACTTAGAGCCATTTTACTCACCACATTTCTTTTTTTGTTAGCACTCTATTAGTGTGAGTGCTAACCTTTGATAATAAGATACCACAATCGTTAAATATTGTCAATAGATTTTAGCAATATTTTTTAACAATTTTTATATAAATTCCTCATCAAAACTTGTTGATTTTTGAAAGTTCCTTTTTATAGATTAATACAGTTAAAACTCCTTATATTTACTGGTATTTTTTATGTTTAAAAAGCCTCCTAACAAATACCTACCTTAAATTTGACTTGTTAAATAAGCCATCTAATTTATCTTTCCGGTTCAATATAAAAAGTTCTCGGATTATTATTTCCGAGAACTTAATTTTTTATTTGTCCCATAGTATAAATGCACCTATTGCTATGACAATTATTGCAAAGAAAAATATATTTCCGCTTATAATTTTTCCTATTAGCAACCCTGCTCCAAAAGCAATAAGTCCTATAGCTAACATTTGATTTTTAAAAGATTTATTGCATCGCATATAAAACACCCCGTTTTATTCTATGCAAATGTAATCTTCTATTTGATATAACTTATCAATCCTGTTGATATAACTTATCAATCCTGTTGATATAACTTATCAATCCTGTGATAAAAAAACTATTAAAATGCCTTTTTTAACACTTATTGAAATATTATCTTCTGTGGCTACATTACTTATGCCCAATGTTGAACCTATTGTCATAGTAGCGTCATTAAGGGCATATTCCAAATTTACAGTAGTTACACCCTCTGCAGTTGTAGTTAAAGGTATTAAAGATACTGTTTGTCCCCTATGGGTGTTAATCTCAATAGACTTATCCACAAGAGTTACGGTGTTATCCTCATTTATTAAAAAAGTTTTCACACCTTTTTCTAAAGATTTGCACATCAAATGCACATTTCCCATTGAATGGTCAAGTCGACTGCCTATGCCACCAAAAATATATATTTCATCAGCACCGTATTTTAAAGCCAAATCCATACCTATTTCCATATCGGTCATATCTTTGTGAGTTGGAAACTTTATTTCTTCAACTCCCATATTTTTAAAATACATATAATTTTCATTAGTAGCAGAATCAAAATCTCCAACCATAATATCTGGTACAATATTATCTTTTCTACAATGGTCAATACCACCGTCACAGGCAATTACTTTGCAATCCTTTGCATATTCCTTAAATTTGCTTTTTTCTGAAAATTGTCCACTTCCAACAAGAACATATTTCATAAATATCAATCCTCGTATCTATCCATAATTTCCTTAAATTTCTTAATTTCACTAGGAATATCTTCTTTGCCATAAATAGCAGAACCAGCAACAATAATATTTGCACCAGCCTCAAGTGGTCTATGAAGATTGTCAGCATTAACGCCACCGTCAATTTCAATATCAAAATTCATATTGTGTTCTTTTTTGTAATCAGCTAAGCCCTTTACATTTTCAAGGGTGCTTTCAATAAATTTCTGACCACCAAAACCTGGTTCAACACTCATTACTAAAACCATATCTACATATGGAAGTAAGTCAATAATTTCTTTCCAATCAGTCTTAGGCTTAATAGTAATAGCTGGAGATTTTCCAAGCTGTCTGATTTTAATAAGTGTATCCTTACACTTGCGACAAGCCTCGTAGTGAATGTTGATAATATCAGCACCAGCATTTGCAAAAGCTTCAATATATCTTTCTGGGTCAATAATCATAAGGTGTACATCAAGAACTAAATCAGTTATTTTTCTAAGACTCTTTACAACTGGTACACCTATTGAAATATTAGGTACGAACACACCGTCCATAACATCAACATGTAAATAAGGTACATTGTTTTTTTCCATAACTTCTACAGCCTCTGCAAGGTGTGTAAAATCTGCTGAAAGTAAAGATGGTGAAAGTTTATTCATTTTTTATTATCTCCTTTGTTTAAGTTCTTCGTATAATGACGCAAAGCTGTCATATCGTTCTTTGTTTATATCTTTGCCTACTTGTTCCTTTACGGCACAATCAGGCTCTTGTAAATGTCTACAATCGTTAAAACGGCATTTATTTAGGTACGGTTTAAATTCTCTAAAATAATTTTCCAATTCTTCTGACTGAAGAAAGTCCAAACTAAGAGAAGTAAAACCTGGAGAGTCCACAATATATGTTTCCTCATCAGCTCTCAAAAGTTCTACCTGTCTTGTAGTGTGCTTTCCTCTTTCAATTTTACGGCTTATTTCTCCTGTCTGTCTGTTACTTTCTGGTATCAACCTATTTATAAGACTAGACTTACCTACACCAGAAGGACCTGCGAAAACGGATTCACAACCATGTATTTCTTCTTTCAACTGGTCTATACCAATATTTTTTTCAGCAGAAGTAAATACAACTTTGTAATAAGGCTCATAAATATTTGCAAAAGTATCTTTTTCTTCCTGTGAAACCAAATCACTTTTGTTTATACATATGATTACCTTTGGTATATTTTGAGTTTCTGCAAGAATAAGAAATCTGTCTAATAAATCCCTGTTAATATCTGGAGAAGTTGCTGCGAATGTAATAATAGCACAATCTATATTTGCCACTCTAGGTCTAAGAAGAATATTTTTTCTCTTTTCTATAGTGTCTAAAGCACCCTCACACTCATTTTCATCAAGAATAGTAAACTGAACATAATCTCCTACTGTAGGAGTTATTTTTGCCTTTCTGAATTTACCTCTTGCACTACATTTATAAATTTTTCCTTTTGCACTAACATAATAATTTCCGCCAACGCCTTTTATTATTCTACCTATATTCATATATACCTCTATTTTAAACGACTTTTAACTTTAATTTTATCACAAATAAAAGCAAGTGTAAAGACAACAAAAGAGATGCCGTTAAATTACAGCATCTCTTTTTTAAATTAATGATTTTCAGTTGAAATAACCTGATTATTTAAATAAACCTTATAAGTTGTATCAGAATTAATTTTATCATTTACACTAAATGGGAAGTCAGACACCTTATACTTGTCATTAAGTATAGTTCTTGTAGACCCATTTTTAGATTCTGCTACAACCTTTACAGAATAAACATCGCTACCATCAGTATTGTAACTGTTATTGTTAAAGTCCGGAGAAACTGAAACACTTACGCTTCTTGTTGTTGCCGCTGAACTTTGTACAGGCTTAACAGTTTCATTATTTTCTCTGACAGCCTGACCATGCTGTGGAGCAGTTGTCTTTTCTTCCTTTGGTTCACTACTTGGAAGTGAAATAACAGGAGTTAATGTTGTAACTTCGTCTTGTGCTTCAGAAACAGCCTTATTAGGACCTTGACTTACAGTAAGTGTAAGAACAGTATCCTTTGTTGTAAGAGAATTAGCATCAATACCCTGGTCCATAACCTGACCTTCTGGAACTGTATCGCTGTAACCGTCAATAAACTTACCAGTTAAACCTATTTCCTTTAAAAGTTCTTCTGCTTCTTCCTTAGTTTTTCCATAAAAATCTGGAACTTTGACTTCTTCATCAACGCCACCACTGCTGACCTTAATTTTAATTTCTGACTTAGGTGCTACCTTTTCGCCCTCTTTTACATCCTGGTCAACTACAGTACCTGCAAGTTCGTCACTTGTAACATACTCAACATTAAGAACTAAATCATTAGACTCAGCAATTTCTTCTGCTTTAGATTTAATATAACCAACGAATTTAGGAACAGTTACTGAATTGCTACCACTACTTATATAGAGTGTAACCATTTCATCTTCTTTTATTCTTTCGCCCTTTTTAACACTTTGCTCAGCAACTACACCCTCATCAACATTTTCCTTATAAATTTCCTTTGTTTCAATAGTAATGTGCTTTCTAACAGCCAAAGCCTCTGCCTTTTCACTTGTCATACCAACAAAGTTCGGTACTTTTACAGTTCCTGCATAAAGGGTACTGTTTATCATTTTACTTCCCATTGTAATACCAAGAATAAGTACAATACCTGTTATAATTGCAGCAATTATAACTTTCTTTTCCTTTTTCTTATAATCGGCATCTTCTTGTGAAAGCTCCTGCTTTTTATTTTTGTTGGTATTATTATTTTTGTTGTTCTTACTGTTTTTACTCTTTTTATTGTTATTTTTATTATTTTCAGAATATTTTTGGCTATTTCTTATTGTATCTACATCATCTTTTGTCATAATAACTGTTTCGTCATTATAAACATCTTCTTTGTCCTTTTTAGACATATGAAGTTCTGCCAAAACATATTTTAAATCCTTTACAAGTTCAGCAATAGTCTGGTATCTGTTTTTAGGCTCTTTACAAGTAGCCTTTTTAATAACCGACACAAGATTATCTGATACATTAGGATTAATAGCCTTAATATCTGGTATTGGTTCTTTCAAATGTTTCATAGCAAGGGCTACTGCGGTTTCTCCTGTAAAAGGAAGTTGACCAGTAACCATTTCAAAAAGTACAATACCAAGAGAGTAAATATCACTTCTAGTGTCTACATTTTCGCCCTTTGCCTGTTCAGGAGAAAAATAATGAACAGAACCCATAAAATCAATAGGGCTTGTCTTTGAAGTTGTAGCCTTTGCAATACCAAAGTCTGTTACTTTTATTGTACCAATATTTCCACTCTTTGTAATAAGTATGTTTTCAGGCTTAATATCTCTGTGAACAATACCATTTTTATGGGCATGTTCCAAAGCTGCACCTATCTGAAGCCCAATTCCAACAGCCTCCTCATCAGTAAAAGGAGCTTTTGAAGATATAAGTTCCTTCAGCGTGAAACCGTCTATATATTCCATAACAATATAGTGAATGTTGCCGTCATTTCCTACATCATATACATTGACAATATTGTTGTTGGATAAACGAGCTGCTGCTCTTGCCTCTGTGCTAAATCTCTTTATAAATTCTTCATCATTTATATAATCTTCCTTTAAAACCTTAAAGGTAACTTCTCTGTCAAGTTTTTCGTCTATAGCTCTATAAACTATAGCCATACCACCGACACCAATTTGCTCTTGTATTCTATATCTATTATTTATTAGCATATTCTTTTCAAGCACCACAACAAATCACCTCCTATAAACCTATGATAATAACTGATATGTTATCAGCTCCACCGTTATCATTAGCCTCTGCTATTAAAGCATCAACCTTTTCTTCGTCACTAATATTCATATCTAAAATCTGCTTAATGCCACTTTTTGCAACCATATTAGAAAGTCCGTCACTACACATAAGTATACTATCGCCCTCTTTTATAGGAGTAATAATACCGTCAATATTAACAGAACAATCTGTTCCTACTGCTCTTGTAATAACATTTCTTCTGAAATCTGTTTCAGCTTCTTCTTCTGTCATTCTTCCAGCTCTTACCATTTCAGCTACTAATGAATGGTCATTTGTAATCTGATTAAGTTCGCCATCTCTATAAAGATATAACCTAGAATCTCCTACATGAGCAATATATGCAGAGTTATTATCTATACAGCAAGCAATAAATGTAGAACCCATATTTGAATATTCTTCATGTTCTTGACTTAATTTATGAACCAAGCCATTGGCATAGCTTACAGCACTAATCATAACATCAAGAACTTCTTCGCTTTCATTTTCAGGCTTTTTAACAAATTCTATAAACCCCTCTATTGCTGAGGCACTAGCAACATTTCCAGCTTTATGTCCTCCCATACCGTCAGCAACAACAAAAACATTTGGCAAGACACCTATAGCTTCATTAGAAACCAGAATTGAATCTTCATTTCTAGGTCTTAACATACCAACATTGCTTTTTCCTACGCCTACCATAACTACACCTCTTTGTTTTTGTATCTTTTTCTCAACTGCCCACAAGCGGCATTTATACTACTACCCAGTTTACGCCTTATTGTAGTTTCAATTCCACCACTTTGCAACACTTCAGCAAACTCTTTAATAGTTTTTTCAGAACTTCTTAAATAATCGTTTTCTTTTACATCATTTACTGGTATAAGATTTACATGGCACATTATACCCTTTAATCTGCTTGCAAGCTCTGCTGCATTATCTGTAGAATCATTTACACCATTTATAAGGGCATATTCAAAAGTAACACGCCTTTTAGTCTTGTTAGCGTAATCCTTAGCCGCCTTTATAACCTTATCAATAGAATAACTTCTGGCAACAGGCATTGTTCTCTGCCTTATTTCATCATTAGGTGCGTGAAGTGAAATAGCTAATGTAATTTGCAAATGCTTTTCAGCTAAATCATAAATCTTATCAACAAGTCCACAAGTTGATACTGTAATATGTCTGTGGCTTAATTCTGCACCATTTTTGTCATTTATAATTGCAAGAAAATCCATTACATTATCAAAATTATCAAGAGGTTCGCCACTACCCATTAATACAACATTTGAAACTCTTTCTCCTGTGTCCCTCTGTATCTCGTAAATCTGCTCCGCCATTTCCCCAGCTAAGAGATTTCTTTCCAACCCGTCTACAGTAGAGGCACAAAAAGTACAACCCATTCTACAACCTACCTGAGTTGAAATACATACAGCATTACCATAGGAATATCTCATCAATACAGACTCTATAACCATAGAATTTCCTACATCAAAAAGATATTTTACTGTATTGTCTTCGTGGGCAACAAGTTTTTCAACTATTTCAATATTCCTAAGCTCAAAATTTTCTTTTAATTTCTCTCTAAGGGCTTTTGAAATATTTGTCATACTGTCTATATCCCTTACCTGTCTTGAATGTAGCCAGCTAAAAATCTGTTTTGCTCTAAAAGACTTTTCGCCCATATTCTCTAATTCAATTTGTAATTGTTCTAAAGTCAATGACCTTAAATCTTTCTTATCCATTTTATTTTCTCCTAAATTTTGAAATAAAGAAACCATCTGTGCCATAATCACTAGGCAAAATTTCTATATAACCTTTTTTCGCTGTTTCATATTTAACTTTTTCCGGTAAAAGCTCTGAAAAATCCACAGGTTCAAAATCAAAGTTATCCACAAACCAACGCACATTTTCAATATTTTCCTTTTCTGAAACTGTACAAGTTGAATAAACCAATATGCCGTCTTTTTTTACTTTCTTTGATGCTACAGCTAATATTTTTCTCTGTAAAGAGGCAAGTTCTTCTACATCAGCCATAGTTTTATTGTTTTTAATATCAGGCTTTTTTCTTACAAGACCAAGACCTGAACAAGGTGCATCAACAAGAACAAAATCTGCCTCTATATCTTCCTTATCCTCTGAGGCATCTCTTACCTGAACTTCTACATTAGTAAGTCCTAATCTGTCAGCACCCTCTTTTATAAGCTCCGCTTTGTGCTCATAAATATCTCTTGATATAACCTTGCCAGTATTTTTCATAATTTCAGCAGTTGCAAAAGTTTTTCCACCTGGAGCAGAACAAACATCAATAACTACAGAATTTTCATCAGGATTTAATATCCTTGTAGCAAGCATAGAACTTTCGTCCATAATGTGAAAAAGTCCTTTTTTATAACTTTCCAATTCGCCAATATTACTTGTCTTTCTGACATAAAGACTGTTTGGCAAAAGTGTATCCATATCAATTTCAACACCTTCATCTTTCAAAGTATTGGCGAGTTCTTCCTTTGTATTTTTTAAAGTATTTACACAAAGACTAATTGACGGTGCTTTATTGTTGGCAATACATATTTTATTAACTGTTTCAAAATCATAAGATTTAAGCCAGTATTCAATTATCCATTCAGGACATGAATAATTAACACTAAGATATTTTACTGGTTCTTTTTCCTTATTTGGATATGAAATGTTATCAATATTTCTTGCAACATTTCTCAATATACCATTTACAAAACCACTTAACGATGCAAATTTATGTTTTTTAGCTAATTTAACAGCCTCATTACAAACAGCACTTTGAGGAATTTTATCCATAAAAATAAGCTGATATATACCCATTCTCATATTAGTGCGTATAAAAGGCTTCATTTTCTTTACAGGTGTTTTAGAAAACTGGTTTATAATATAATCAATACGAATTAAATTTCTTAAAGTCCCATTTACAATTTCTGTAACAAAAGCCTTTTGTATATTTGTCATTTCCGGATGAGCATTAAGAGCTTTTCTTAAAGCTATATTGTTGTAGCCACCGTCTTTAAAAATGTCCATTAAAATATAGAGAGCAATTTCTCTTTCGTTCATAATTTTCTCCTAAAAATCAAAACTATCTAGCTTCCACTAGATTTACAAATACTATAATTTACTTGTGTTGTAAAAAAATCCCTTTAAACTCCCACACAAATAACTTCTTGAAAATCAAAACATTCTAATATATAATATAACACATATAAAGACTTAAAAAAAGTGTTTTTTCAAATATTAGGAGGTATTTTTTATGTTTCGTTCCCTCTTTTGGTACACAAGAGCTGCTGTATCTCTTTTTTCTTCCAGAAAACCTTTGAAAAAGGCAGAACAGTTTCTTTTAACAGATAATAGAACAGAAGGCGACCTATTTTCTACAAAATATGTTAAGGAATGGGCAAAAGAGAGAGTTGCAGACTCTGGTTCTACAATAAATATTAAAGGTCTTGAAAACATTCCTGACCAAAATGGTATACTCTTTATGAGTAATCATCAGAGTAATTTTGATATTCTCTTGCTTTTGGCTGAACTTCCTGTTCAGCACGGTTTTGTAGCAAAAGTAGAGCTTGACCATATTCCTTTCTTTTCAAGATGGATGAGATGTATACATTGTCTTTTTATGGATAGAAATGATATGAAACAGTCTGCTCAAACAATAATAGACGGTATCAAACAGCTTAAAGCCGGTATTAATATGGTAATTTTCCCAGAAGGTACAAGAAGTAAAGGTGCTCCTGTAGGCGAATTTAAAGCCGGTAGTTTTAAACTTGCAACAAAGTCAAAAGCCCCTATTGTGCCAGTTACTATTGACGGTACTTATAAGGTAATGGAGGGTAATAAAAACAAAATTAAACCTGCTGAAATTAACCTTATTATTCACGAACCAATATATACAGATAAGTTGACAAAAGAAGAAATTGCAGAACTTCCTGAAAAGGTCAGAAGCATTATTGTAGCTGATTTACCAGAAAATATGCGAGGATAAAAAAATGTGGCATTAACTTTAAAGTTTTTGCCACATTTTTATTATTTATTTATTACTTTTCTATTATATACCAAATGCAAATACATTGAATCATGAGCCTTTACAGCATCGTGATTTTTAATTGCATTTGTAATTTCTCTATGAGTTTCTATAGTTTCGTTTTTCAAAGTTCTGTTTGTAACCTGTACAAACAAAGGTATAGAGCTATTTATAATAGGCACAATTCTAGGCACAACTAAATTTTTACTGCTAGATGCTATAGCATTATGAAATTCAATATCAGCCTGTGTATGGTCCTCCCCATTTATAAATAATCTTTCAACTTCGTCACATAGACTTTCTATTTTTGTAATATCTTCATCAGTAGCATTTAATGCTGCCATTTGTGCTATATATGGCTCAATCAAAAATCTTATTTCCAAAAGGTCACGAACAAGTTTTTCCTTATCATTTATAAAAGTAAAGCCCAAAGGGTCATCTACTACACCTGGTTTACTTGCTATATAAGTACCAGAGCCTTGTTTAATAGTTACAATATTTCTTGAGGCAAGGAGTTTCATAGCCTCTCTTAGTGAACTTCTTCCTGCTCCCATTTCTTTTGCCAAAAAAGCCTCATTAGGAAGTTTGTCCCCTGGTTTCATTTCTTTTTCTAATATATATGACACAATATCATCAGATAATTTTTCCGGTAAACTTTTTTCAGTATTCTCAAAATTCATCATACCAATTTCACCTCTATTTCCATATTCAAATAATTATATAATTTTCAAAAATACAATGTCAATAGGTAAAATTGCTTAAAAACTTGCCTTTTTATTCAGTAAATATTACAAATTGACAAATAAAGTAAAATGATTTATATTAAATACATCAGATGACTTAAAGCAATTTTACATCAAAAAGGAGGTTTTTCACTATGAAAATAATTAAAAACAGTAAAATTGGTATGATGACTTTAGGGGGTGAAGTTGTATGACAGATGTTGTATTTACTGCCGACCCTACTCGACTTATTATTTCAGCCAGTGTGGGAATTGTACTTTTGTTGTTCCTCATTATTAAGTTTAAACTCCACCCAGTTATTTCAATGATGATTTCAGCTATAGTAATTGGTATCGGTGCTGGTATGCCTCTTAATTTAATTGCTGAAACTGTTCAAAAAGGTGTAGGTAAAACATTACAAGGTATTGCACTTCTCATAGGTTTAGGTTCTATGTTTGGTGGCATTTTGGAAGTTAGCGGTGGTGCTCAAAAAATGGCACAAACACTTATTTCAAAATTTGGTCAGAAAAAAGCAAGCCTTGCTTTAGGGCTTACAGGTCTTGTAATTGGTACAACAGTTTTCTTTGAGGCCGGAGTTGTAATACTTATCCCTCTTGCTTTTAATGTAGCAAAACAGACAAAGAAATCTACTCTTTGTTACGCCATTCCTTTACTTGCTGGTCTTGCCTCTGGTTATGCCTTTGTTCCACCATCAGCCGGTTCAGTATTAGTAGCAAATGCTCTCGGTGTAAATTTAGGTGTAATGATTGCCATAGGTATTCCAATCGCCTTAGTTTCAACAATAGTTGCTGGTGTTGTATGGGGCAACTTAATAGGAAATAAAATTTTTGCAAAACTTCCTGCCAATGTAGAAGAAATTGCCGATAAAGAAGAAAGTAAAAATCTTCCTTCATTTGGTGTTGTAGCAACAATTATACTTATTCCTCTTGTACTTATACTTTTAAGCACAGCATCAGACTATATTCCAATGGCTGAAAGTATTAAATCAGTATTAGGTTTCTTAGGTGAACCTTTTGTAGCTCTTACAATAGCCACTTTAGTAGCTATGTACTTCCTCGGCACAAAACAGGGTTACAACAAAGGTCAGCTCAAAAAAATACTTGACCATTCCCTTCGCCCTGTAGGTATGATACTTCTTGTAATTGCCAGCGGTGGTGTAATCCGTTGGATGTTACAGGACTCAGGTCTTGGCAATATTATTGGACCTGCTCTTGAACAGTCTGGAATGCCACTTATTATAGTAGCTTTCCTCATCGCCTTTCTTGTTCGTGCCTCAGTTGGTAGCTCTATTGTAGCTATGACAATGGCATCAGGTATTATGGCAACTATGCCAGCTACTGCTGATTGTTCAATGCTCTATAAAGCAGCAATGTGCTGTGCAATATGTGGTGGTGCTACAGCTTTAAGCCATGTAAACGATGCCGGTTTCTGGCTTGTAGGAACTTTCCTTGAAATAGATGAAAAAACAACTTTAAAATCTTGGACCGTAATGGAAACTTTAATCGGTATCACAGGACTTGTACTTGCCCTTATAATTTCAATATTTGCATAGGAGGAAATATATAATGACAAAGTTACCAGTAAAACTAAATTCAATGCAAGATGCAAAATATCTTGTTCAAATTGCAGAATCCTATCCCTACGATGTTGAACTCATATGTGGCAGATATATTGTAGATGCAAAATCAATGCTTGGTGTATTTAGTTTGCCACAGTTTGACAATGTAGAACTTGTTCTTCATAGCGAAGAAGTAGAAAATGTAAAAACACAACTTTCAAAATTTAACTTATTAAAATAAAAAGGAGAAATGAATTATGGAATTAAGAAGTCAGAAATTAAGAGAATTAGCCCCAGAAATTGACCCATTACGCCTTGGTACAGGTTGGAAACTTGAAGACCTTTCTAAGCCACAAATTATAATTGAAAGTACATTTGGCGATAGTCACCCAGGTAGTGGACATCTTTTGACCCTTGTTGAGGAAGCTAAAAAAGGTGTTGCCAAAGCCGGTGGTTTTGGTGCAAGATACTTCTGTACAGATATTTGTGACGGCGAATCACAGGGTCACGACGGTATAAACTACTCTCTTCCATCAAGAGATATGATTGCAAATATGATTGAAATTCACGCAAATGCTACACCTTTTGACGGTGGTGTATTTATTGCAAGTTGTGATAAGGGTATGCCTTCACATCTTATGGCTATAGGTAGAATTAATATTCCTTCTATTGTAGTTACTGGTGGTGTTATGGATGCTGGTCCAGACCTCCTTACCCTTGAACAGATTGGTAAATATGATGCTATGTGTAAAAGAGGAGAAATTACAGAAGAAAAACTTACTTTCTACAAACATAACGCCTGCCCTTCTTGTGGTGCTTGCTCATTTATGGGAACAGCATCTACAATGCAGGTTATGGCAGAAGCTCTTGGCTTAATGCTTCCAGGTAGTGCATTAATGCCAGCAACAAGTCCTGACCTTTTAGAATTTGCAAAGAAAGCCGGAGAACAAGCTGTATGGCTTGCAAAGAACGACCTTAAACCTAGCGACATTGTAACAATGAAGTCTTTTGAAAATGCTATTATGGTTCACGCAGCTATTTCAGGTTCTACAAATTCACTTTTACACATTCCTGCAATAGCTAAGGAATTTGGTATTGAATTAGATGCCGACACATTTGACAGACTTCACAGAGGTGCTCACTATCTTCTTAACATCAGACCTGCCGGCGAATGGCCTGCTCAGTTCTTCTACTATGCTGGTGGTGTACCAACAATTATGGAAGAAATTAAGGATATGCTCCACCTTGATGTTATGACAGTAACAGGTAAAACTTTAGGCGAAAACCTTGAAGACCTTAAAAAGAACGGTTTCTATGATAAATGTCAATCTTATCTTGACAAGTGGAACTTAAAGAGAGAAGACATTATCCGCCCATTTGACAAACCATTTGGTACAGACGGTAGTATTGCTATATTAAAAGGCAATCTTGCTCCAGACGGTGCAGTAGTAAAGCACACAGTAGTTCCAAAGGAAATGTTTAATGCTGTTTTAAGAGCAAGACCATATGATTGCGAAGAAGATGCAATTCACGCAGTTCTTACTCACGAAATTAAACCTGGAGATGCTGTAATAATAAGATACGAAGGTCCTAAGGGAAGTGGTATGCCAGAAATGTTCTACACAACAGAAGCAATAGCATCTGATGCAGAATTAGGTGCATCAATAGCACTTTTAACTGACGGTAGATTTTCCGGAGCATCTAAAGGCCCTGCTATTGGACACATTTCTCCAGAAGCTGCTGAAGGTGGTCCTATCGCCCTTGTAGAAGAAAATGATTTAATTGAAATCAGTATTCCTAATAGAGTTATAAAAGTAGTCGGTATAAATGGAGAAAGAAAAACTGATGAAGAAGTAGAAAAAATTCTTGCCGAAAGAAAAAAGGCTTGGAAACCAAAGGAAAACAAGTACAAGAAAGGTGTTCTTAAACTTTTTGCAGACAAGGCAGTTTCACCTATGAAGGGTGGATATATGGAGTAAAGAATAGCCCACACTTTTAAATGTATATGAATATATGAGTATATAAATATGTGCATAACAAAAGCCACAAATGGAACTCTCTCATTTGTGGCTTTTTACTATTTATTTTCTTCTAATCTTCTATCCTTAATACCCTGTAAAACTATTTTTTTAGCCTCTATTGCCCTTTCTCTAGGCAAAGGCTTTGTGTCCTTCAATGGATAATCTATACCTAAATTTGCGTATTTAATTTTACCCATATCGTGATAAGGCAATACATCAAGGGCTTTTAAATTTTTTAATCCACCAATGTAATAGCCTAAGTCATAAAGGTACTTTTCATTTTCTGTAATATTAGGTACAACAACGTGTCTTATCCAAACAGGAACTTCTTTTTCCTCAAGATATTTTGTAAAATCCAAAATATTATCTAGGGGCTGACTACACAATTTTAAATGTTCCTGTGGGTCAATAACCTTAATATCAAGCATTACAAGGTCAGTTACCTTTACAAGTCTATCAAATTTTTCTGTATTATCTTTTCTAAATGTAACACCTGATGTATCAAGACAGGTATGGATATTTTTCTCCTTAGCCTTTTCAAACAAATCAGTTACAAAATCAATTTGCATTAAAGGTTCTCCACCTGTTACAGTAATTCCACCTGTTTTATAAAATGTTCTGTTTTTTTCGAACTGTTCCAATATTTCTTCACTTGTCATATCTGTACCACCAGACATTTCCCAAGTATCTGGATTATGGCAATACAAACATCTCATAGGACAGCCTTTTGTAAAAACAACCATTCTTACACCAGGGCCGTCAACTGTACCAAAACTTTCTATAGAATGAATATGACCAACCATACTATTCCACCTTTCTCTTGACTTATATAAACTTATAAATGCTAATATACACTAATCTATTTTTACACTTAAAATTTATATTATCAAAAATTCTTACTATTTTCAATTACAAATAGCTAAAAACCCTATGGACAAATATGCCCATAGGGTATAGACAATCTAATTAATTATAAAGACTGGTGGAAAGTTCTTGAAATAACTTCGTCCTGCTGAGCCTTTGTAAGTTTAATAAAGTTTACAGCATAGCCTGAAACTCTTACTGTAAGCTGAGGATACTTTTCAGGGTGTGCCTGTGCGTCCAAAAGAGTTTCTCTGTTAAATACATTTACATTTAAGTGATGACCGTCTTTTTCAACATAACCATCAATTAAAGATACTAAATTATCAATCTGCTGTTCGTTAGCCATTGTATATTACCTCCTATAAATCTTTTTCATCTCTATCCATACCATCAAAAAGTGTAGGAATGTTACAAGCCAAATTTCCCTTTGCACAATCAAGAGAAATTGTTTTATCCACATGTACACTATCCATATCCACCTTACCTGTATCATCAACTGAAACATTAAGGTGACCACCATCTTCTGACATAAATCCGTCAATCATTGCTACAATTTCATCAATTTTAGACTGATTCATAAAATCACTCTTTTCTTATTACTTGTTTAAGTCTAAATCAATGTCAATATCGCCGTGGAAAATCTGGTCTTCCTTACCTAATGCACCAGGAATAATTGAGAATGTATCAGAAATACCGTCCTGAGCATCCTTAAATGGAATCTTAGCTACAGATGCAAGTGAAGCTACTGCACCGTGGCTATCTCTGTGGTGCATTGGGTTAGCACCTGGGGCAAATGGCTGACCAGCCTTTCTACCGTCTGGAGTAGAACCTGTATTCTTACCATAAACTACATTAGATGTAATTGTAAGAACAGAAGTTGTAGGAATACCACCTCTGTAAGTATGGTTCATCTTGATATACTGAAGGAAGAGGTGTACTAAATCTCTTGCAATATTATCAACTCTGTCATCATCGTTACCATACTTAGGGAAATCACCTTCTACTTCGTAATCTACAACGATACCGTTTTCATCTCTTACAGTCTTAACCTTAGCATACTTAATAGCTGAAAGTGAGTCAGCTACTACTGAAAGACCTGCAATACCAGTTGCGAACCAACGAGTAATGTTCTTATCATGTAAAGCCATCTGTAATCTTTCGTAGCTATACTTATCGTGCATATAGTGAATGATGTTAAGAGCATTTACATATACGCCTGCAAGCCACTTCATCATATCCTTGTACTTGTCCATTACTTCATCATAATCAAGGTATTCAGAAGTAATTGGTCTAAACTTAGGACCAACCTGCTTCTTGCTAACTTCATCAATACCGCCGTTGATAGCGTAAAGAAGACACTTAGCAAGGTTAGCTCTAGCACCGAAGAACTGCATTTCCTTACCAATTCTCATAGAAGATACACAACAAGCGATTGTGTAGTCATCACCGTGGTAAACTCTCATTAAGTCATCATTTTCGTACTGAATAGATGAAGACTCAATAGAAGTCTTAGCACAGAATCTCTTGAAGTTCATTGGAAGTCTTGTAGACCAAAGAACTGTAAGGTTTGGTTCTGGAGCAGTACCTAAGTTCTGTAATGTGTGAAGGTATCTGAAGCTCATCTTTGTTACCATATGACGGCCGTCAATACCAACACCACCGATTGATTCTGTTACCCAAGTAGGGTCACCAGAGAAAAGTTCATTGTATTCAGGAGTTCTTGCGAACTTAACAAGTCTTAACTTCATAATGAAGTGGTCAACAAATTCCTGAATTTCTTCTTCTGTAAATGTACCATTTGCTAAATCTCTTTCAGCATAAATGTCAATGAAAGTAGAAGTTCTACCAAGTGACATAGCTGCACCATTCTGTTCCTTAACTGCTGCAAGGTAAGCAAGATAAGTCCACTGAATAGCTTCCTGAACATTAGCAGCTGGTCTTGAAATATCAAAGCCGTAAATTTCGCCAAGCTTGATTAATTCCTTCAAAGCTCTAATCTGTTCAGAGATTTCTTCTCTATTTCTAATAACATCTTCTGTCATAGTCTGACGGCAGAAGGCCTTTTCTACTTCTTTATCTTCAATAAGTCTGTTTACACCGTAAAGAGCAACTCGTCTGTAGTCACCTACAATACGACCTCTACCATAAGCATCAGGAAGACCTGTAATAATGTGAGCAGTTCTACAAGCTCTCATTTCAGGAGTGTACGCATCAAATACACCTGCATTGTGAGTTTTTCTATGAGTAGTGAAAAATTCTTCTACTTCTGGGTCAACCTTGTATCCATTATCTTCACAGGCTTTCTTTGCCATTCTGATACCACCATAAGGCTGTAAAGAACGCTTAAAAGGCTTGTCTGTCTGGAAACCAACAATCTTTTCTTTGTTCTTGTCAAGGTAACCTGCACCATGGGATGTAATAGTTGAGATAGTCTTTGTATCCATATCAAGGACACCACCAGCTTCTCTTTCCTTCTTAGAAAGGTCTAAAACCTGTTCCCAAAGTTCAGATGTTGCTTTTGTAGGTCCTGCTAAAAAGCTATCATCACCATCATAAGGTGTATAATTCTTCTGTATGAAATCTCTTACATTAATTTCAGTTTCCCATACACCTTTCTTAAAACCATTCCATTCTTGAATCATCATATTTCCTCCTAAATAAAATTGCCACATATTGTGTGGTTAGCCTCCCCTGGCTACTAGATACATTATACTTTCTCAATTCCAGTCAGTCAATAATGTAAATATATAAACTTTTTGGAATTATTATTAGAAACTTTGTAAAAATTTATACCCTTTTGTAAATAATAATTATTATTAATTACAATGATAATATATCATATATCCATTATTTCGTCAATATTTTAACAAGAAAAATTAAAAAAATAAAGTAAGGCTACAAAAACCACCATATATTAGCTTGTTTTTTCTAAAAAAATTAATTTTCTTATGTTGATAAAATTTATAATACAGCACAAATGCACCCGAACCTTCATTGATTCGAATGCATATGTTTGTACTATATATTTTTCATTAATTAAACGAGCTTTTCACCAAAAGCCTTGCACTCTTCAAGCTGTTCATCTTCTGGTGTATTCTGGCAAATTAAAGTCTGCTTAACACTAGCACCTGCATCAACAGCTCTCTGTTCCCAATCTCTCATCCACTGACCGTCACCCCAGTCGTATGAACCAAAGAGGGAAACTGTCTTGCCACTAAGGTCACCTTCAATAGATGAGAAAAGGCTTTCAACAGAGTCTTCTAATTCTTCAGCACCCATAGCTGGAGAGCCAAATGCGATACTATCATAGTCGCCTAATGTAGCTGTATCAAAGCTGTCTGCCTCACTAACTACAACTTCTGCACCCTTAGCCTGTGCTCCTGCTGCAATAGCTTCTGCCATTGCCTGTGTGTTACCTGTTGTTGATGCGTAAATAATTGCTACTTTCATAATTGTCCTCCTTAAATTAAAACAACCTTATTAATAAGCTGCTGCTCTGACGAGCTTTTCAATGGGTGTTCCTCCCATAAAAAGTTTATGATAAACATCTGTACATTTTCTGTATTTAAAGAAACTCTTTCTAGCCTCTTCTTCATTTCCATAAACTTTCCAATACCCGTTTAAAATATAATTTTTACCACGATTTTCAATAAATCCCAATACATCCTCAATAGGATAACTAAGGAATAAACCTATTTCATGAGGAAAATCCTCTAACTGTCTTATTCTCTCTTTTAATCTTTCAACAGCCTTTTTACTATCCTCTGTATTGTAACCATATTGACTCATAAATTCGGCAACTCTGCCGTCGGAAAAATCCCTTTCAAGAAATTTAGGTCTATACACATATATTAATGCCCCATTTGAATTACAGGCAAGAGATTCAATATAAACACCCATAGGGTTAAACATTTTATTGTTTTCCTCTATTTGCTCATCTATATTATTGCCTTTAAAAGTAAAAATATTTCCACTTTTAATTCCTCCAAGGGTAGGTGCAGCAAAATGTATTAAAGCTTCCTGCATATATTAAATCTCCTTTCTGTAAATTACACTCTTTACTAAACACAAATTTTATTTTAGATAATTTTCGCTATTTTATACAGCAATCATATTTGATGTTTATTTGTATGATAGAATGAAGGTAAAAAACAATGTATTTTTTTCGCTGTATTCAATGTATTTAGTAAATCAATTAGCAACCACAGTACTGGCTTAAAATCTTCTTTAATGCTGTTGCACTAGAGCTATGTGAACGAGCAATTTCAATATTATTTTTACCAGCAGTCTGAGTTGCTGTCACAATCATTTTGTGACATACTGTGTTTGTAAATAAAATCATTAAATCTGGTCTACCTATTTTTTCTCTTAAATTACTGCTAGGCTGAGTAAATACCTTTGCCTTGCATTTATAATTTTTACATAAATCTTCGTATTGGCGAATCATCTTGTCGTTTCCGCCTACTATAACTACACTCATTAAAATACCTCCTTGAGTTAGTCTCGGCTAATCCATATGTCAATTAAAAGTTAGCTTACGCTAACATATACTTTAAAAATATAGTTAGCTTTTGCTAACTTGTGTTTATAATAACATAGCATTTACCCTTTGTCAATTACTATTTTTGAGAAAGATAATCAACAATACACTTTTCATAGTATATTAATAGGATTTTCTCATTTACAAGGAATTTATAGGTCAAGCCATCGGATTTCTTTCCGATTCATTACTAAAAATTCATAAAAAAACAGACCCCAAAAATTAATTTGAGGTCTGTAAAATAATCAATTTATATTATTTTTCATTTGGCATTGTGAATGTTGAATCTAATGCCTTCTGTAAAATATAAGCTGCATCTTTTGCTGTTAACTGACCGTCTTTATCTGAATCAAGTAATTCAAAAGCATTTGTAGCTACATCTTCAAGAGCAACCTTTGCACCAGTAAGAACCTTCTGTAATACTAAAGCTGCATCATTAGCTTCTACCTTACCATTACCATCAGCATCGCCCTTAACATTTTTGCTTGGTTCTGGAGCAGGAGCTTCTGTAGTAGTTTCTGAACTTGTTTCTGTTACAGTAGTAGTTTCAGTTGTTGTTTCTGTTGTAGTAACAGTAGTTGTTTCAGTTGTTGTTTCTGTAGTTGTTTCTCCACCTTCAACTGAATATGGAATACTATTTACTGTAAGAGTTCTACCCTTCTTCTTATTAACCTTAATACCAGCAATATTATCAACACCTGTTACAGTCTTAGTAACTGTTGTACCACCGTTAAGAGTACAAGTAGCTTCGCCTGTTGCTGTATCTACAGTAAATACTACTGTGTTGCTACCTGCAACGAACTTACCTGCACTAGCACCAGTTGAATCACCAAAATCAAAGATTACTGAACCGTCCTTTGCAGTTACTCTAAGGCCAATACCTGTATCCTTATATGCAACTGTGCCTGTTGACTCATCCTTACGAACAAGGTTAAGTAAAGCACCTATACCTTCTGTTGTAGAAGCATCAAAGTTTACTGTTACTGTAACCTTACCAGAAACAGCATTGTCAAATATTACCTTTGTATTTGAAGCATCAGTACCGTCAACGATAGCTGGAAGCTGATGTTCGTTAATATCGCCACCACCTCTGTGAGGTTCTGATGGTACATCTGGAGTTGTAGTTGTTTCTGTTGTTGCATCTGTTACCTTAGTTGTTGCTTCTGTTACAACTGCTGTTGTAGTTTCTGTTGTTGCATCTGTTGTCTTAGCTGTAGTTGTTTCTGTTGGAGTTGTACCACCAGCTGGAACACCTACTGTAGGCTTAGACATAATAAGGTTTCTATTTACTGCACTATTAGCTGTAATACCAACTACAGAGCTAATAGACTGTGCATCAATGCTATGAGTTAAAGTCTTACCGTTTACTGTAAGAGTTACTGTCTGTGCATCAAGGTCAAATACAAATTCATAGTTGTACTTTGTTGATGCAATAGTGTCGCTTGTTGAAGTATATGCTGAAGAACCTGTACGAAGTGCAATATTCTTGCTTGCATCAGATGCTAAGTCAGCAATATCAGCTGAATCGCCAGCCTTGTTTGTACCCTTAACCTGAACAAATGCCCACTTACCAGCAGCCTTTTCAATTACAGGAGTTGCATAACCCTTTACGATAACCTTACCAGAAGTAATTGGTTCAAAAGAGTTAGTCCATGTAGCAGCTGCTACATCAGAAGTATCCTTTAATAAGTAGTCATCTGTAGCTGACTGATATTCAACACTAATTGAACCAGCAGCTGGAGTAGCTGTACTTGGAGAGAAACCGTCTTTTGCAGTTAAATCAACTGTAGAAATTTCAATCTGAGCTTCTGTAGTAGTTTCTGTAGGATTTACACTAGAAGTTGTAGTTTCTGTTGTTGCTTCAGTAGTAGTTGTTGCACCAGTTGTAACAACAGTACCGTCTGAATTACCACCAAATGAAACGATTGAAGACTTGTAATTTACAACTGCTGACTTGAGTTCGCTAATTACAGCATAGTTTGTATCTTCTGTAGCATTGTTAAATGTCCACTTGAAGTCGCCACCATTTACACGACCAGCCTGAGCCATAACCTTAGCTGGAACATCTTCTGGAGCATCAATGTTTGCTGTGTCTACACCTAAATCAAACTTAGAAGTATCAGTATCAAAGTTGTTGTAGCTTGTGCCACCAGCCTTAGTAACTTCTGAAGAAGGAACCTGTGCACTTCTTTCAGTTACTTCGTAAGCATCATAACCAGTTGTTGCGTTAGGATTATTCTGAGTTAAATAAGCCTTAGCACCTTCAATGTGGTTGTTGTATGCCTTAATCATACCACCAGTTTCGCCTGAGAATGTACCATCGCCTGTTGCATCAGTACCCTGCTTAGAGCTTAACATTGGATATTTACAATTTCTGAAGTAGTTTGCTTCAACGAATGCTGAAGAACCCATTGTTGTACCTACACCATACTTTGCATTACCATCAAAGTAGTTGTTGTAAATATGTACAGACATTGTTCTAATTCTTGGATGTCTTGAATCAGAGTGGTCGAACCAGTTGTGATGATATGTAATCTGGCAATCAGTTGTTTCGCCCTTCATACCACAAAGAGAAGACTTACCACTATCAAAGAAGTGGTTGTAAGAAACTGTAACAAAAGTTGACTTACCCTTAACATCTACAGTACCGTCACCCTTTGCCTGGTCAGCATCGCCACCAGTCTTGCCATAGAATAAGTCCATATTATGAACCCATACATTACAGTTAGAAGTATCAAGAGATACAGAGTCATCAAGACAAGCCATAACTGCAAAGTTTCTTAATTCTACATTACCGGCATTTCTAATAAGCATACCGAAACCATGGATACCAGCATCTTCGCCAATACCTTCTATTGTAAGATTAAGATTTGAATAAGCATTCTTACCTTTAATCTGTAAACCTTCTTCCTTACTTGCAAAACTATCCATATCATCAGCATTAATCATACCAATGATACGAATATCTACAGGAGCTGTTTCCTTACCCTTCTGTAAAGCATTTACAATAGCCTGAAGACCTGTAAATTCCTGTTCAGCCTTACCCTGCATAATGCTTGCTTTTACAGTCTTTGCGTTTTCTGGTGTAACATAAATAACCTTAGCACCAGCCTTTAATGTACCGTCTGCGTTGTAAGCACCAGCACCCTTATAAGTAGACTTAGTTGAGAATGCTGCACCTGAACGGTCATAGTTAGTTACTGTTAAATCTGAAGTAGTAATAGCATCAGCTGTTACTTCTGTACCAGCAGAAACTGGAACAACCTTCATATTATATGTACCTGCTGCAAGACCTACTGCATCAGCTCTCCAACAGTCTGGATACTTTCTAATAAGCTGGTCATCAAGTCTTGTCCAGTCAGAGTCACTTGTGTTCTTTACATAAACATTGTAACCTGTGTAGCTTGAATCTCCCCCAATCCATTCTACATAACAACTTTCCATCCAGCCACTACTTTCATATACAGCAATATTACTTGCTGCTAAAACTGAAACTGGAGTAACTGCAAAATTTGTTACAGCAACGCCTGTTACAGCCATTGTAGAGGCAAGGACGGCACTTATGAATTTCTTTACTTGTTTCTTCATAAATTTTCCTCCTAAATTAATAAACACATTGTTTTTTTGTTTATAAAGCTCTCACTTTAGCCTCAATAATACCATAATTATGTATTTTTTACAAGTCGTTTTTACTACTGTGTACTCTTTTAGACATTTTGTACAAATATTCATATATATTTATGTATAATTATACCATAATTTGGACTTTTTAATAAAAACATAATTTATTTGACATCTTCTTGCATATCAAAAATAATCTTTAAAAATTTAATAATCAAATTTCACTATTTATGTACACTAATATTGATTTTTTTGCAAAAAAATGATATACTAAAAATAAAAAGGGGTTAGGCTATTATGGATAAAGTTAATGTATTATTAATTGGTAATTCTGGTGTAGGTAAAAGTACATTAATCAATGCTGTACTTGAGAATAAAGTGGCTAAAACCAGCATCGGCGAGCGTGGTACTGTCAAAATGGATGTATACGAATCTGACAGCGTTCCTTTCAGACTTATTGACTCTAAGGGTATGGAATATTCATTTTTTGAAAATTTCAAATTAAAAAGTGAATTAAAAAAATGGACTAAAACTTCTTTAGGCAACGAAGATTACGAAAAATGTATTAGTATGATTTGGTATTGTGTAGATGGTACATCTAAACGCCTTATGAAAGAGAATTTAAAAATTCTTAATTCTATAACTAAATTTTTTAAATCTGTTCCTGTTATTATTGTAATAACTAAGTCATACTCTCAGCCTGAGCGTAAAGAAAATATTGAAATGATTAGCAACGCATTATCTAAATACGAAAAAAGTATAAATTTAAAAGATATAATTCCCGTTGTCGCAGAGGCTTATACAATAAGAGAAGACACAGTCATTGAGCCAGATGGTATAGTCGATTTAATAGAAAATACTTCTGAAATGATACCAGACTTGGAAAAAGGTACTTCTGATGCTATAACAAATTATAAAAATGTTTTACTTAACAGACAGATAGACGCTTATATCTCAGCGTGTGTCGCAAGTGCTGTAACAGTTGGTGCTGTGCCTATTCCTTTTGCCGATACACCTGTACTTATTTTAATACAAACTTCAATGATGGTTGGTATAGGAAAAATGTACAAAATAGATGGTTCTCTTAAAGATGTTGCTAAAATTTTAGCTAGTGAAATAGGAGTTTCTTCTTTAGCTAAATCTTCCATATCCTTATTAAAACCTTTTATTCCTGCTACTGTAGTTTTAAATGCCATTGTAGCCGGTTTATACACATATTTTATAGGACAGGGTGCAAAAATGATTTCTAAAAAAATAAAAGATGGAGAATTATCTATTGACGATATAGACAGTATCAGAAATATTTTTGAATCTTTTGTTGAGGGAAATAATTCAAAAGCTATGGGATATTTAAAAACTATAGAAAATATAAGCAATATACAACCATCACAAGTAAAAGATATAGTGTTTAAAGCAATAGGAAATACAAAATAAAACTTAATAAAACTTCTAAAGTCCAAGCTAAAAAGTTTGGATTTTTTTTATAAAAATAATAATTTTTATTCTTTACAATTTTTTTGACTAATATTATAATAGGTATAAACAAATATTTTTTAGGAGGTGCTGTTATGGATACACGAGTAGCATTGATTGGAATTATAGTTAGTAACCCTGATTCTGTTGAAAGTATAAACAAACTTCTTCACTCTTATAGTGAACATATTATTGGCAGAATGGGTATACCTTATCGCAAGAAAAATATTTCTATAATTAGTGTTGCTGTTGATGCTCCTAATGACATCGTAAGTGCCTTAGCTGGCAAATTAGGACAGCTTGACGGTGTAAGCACTAAAACAATTTACAACGAATAAAATTTTGTCTGACAGGAAAGAGTATTCTAACCTGAAAGAAAGGAGAAAACTATGTACAACCCAAAATCACTTAAAGCAGAAGAATTTATTTCTCATGAGGAAATACAGGAAACCCTTGCTTTTGCAGATGCAAACAAAAATAATGTAGAGCTTATTGACTCTATTATTGAAAAAGCTAAATTAAAGAAAGGTCTTACTCATAGAGAAGCCTCTGTTCTTCTTGCCTGTGAAATTCCAGAAAAAAACGAAGAAGTTTTTGCCCTTGCAAAGAAAATAAAAGATGATTTTTATGGCAACAGAATTGTTATGTTTGCCCCTCTTTATCTTTCAAACTACTGTGTAAACGGCTGTGTATACTGCCCTTACCATGCTAAGAACAAGCATATTGCAAGAAAGAAACTTACTCAGGAAGAAGTAAAGAGAGAAGTTATTGCTTTACAGGATATGGGTCACAAAAGACTTGCTATTGAAGCCGGCGAAGACCCTGTAAACAATCCCATTGATTATATTTTAGATTGTATCAAAACAATTTACTCTATTAAGCATAAGAACGGTGCTATAAGACGAGTAAATGTAAATATTGCAGCGACTACTGTTGAAAACTACAGAAAATTAAAAGATGCTGGAATAGGTACATACATACTTTTCCAAGAAACATACCACAAGGAAAGTTATGAAAAACTTCATCCAACTGGCCCTAAGCACAACTATGCTTACCATACAGAGGCTATGGACAGAGCTATGGAGGGTGGCATTGATGATGTAGGTTGTGGTGTACTTTTCGGTCTTGAAAAATACAGATATGAATTTGCAGGTCTTTTAATGCACGCAGAACATTTAGAGGCGGTTCATGGCGTTGGTCCTCATACTATTTCTGTTCCTAGAATTAGACGAGCTGACGATATTGACCCAGACGCATTTTCTGACGGTATTGATGATAATATTTTTGCAAAAATTGTTGCCTGTATAAGAGTTGCTGTACCATATACTGGTATGATTATTTCTACTAGAGAAAGTAAAGCCTGTCGTGAAAAAGTTCTTCAGCTTGGTGTATCACAGATTAGTGGTGGTTCAAGAACAAGCGTAGGTGGCTATGTTGAGCCAGAAGAACCTGACGACTTAACATCTGAACAGTTTGATGTAGAAGACAAGAGAAGTCTTGACGAAGTTGTTCATTGGCTTATGGATTTAGGCTTTATACCTAGTTTCTGTACTGCTTGTTACAGAGAAGGCAGAACTGGCGACCGTTTTATGAGTCTTTGCAAAAACGAACAAATTCACAACTGTTGCTTACCAAATGCACTTATGACATTAAAGGAATACCTTATGGACTATGCAGCTGAAGATACAAAGATTGCCGGCGAAAAAGTTATTGCAAAAGAACTTGAGCATATTCCCAACGAAAAGGTAAGAGGCATTGTTATTGAAAGACTTAAAGAAATAGCTGACGGTCAAAGAGATTTTAGATTTTAGGAGGTGTTCCTATGGGTTTAAATGATACTCCTAAATCTGACAGAATACACATTGGCATTTTTGGTAAAAGAAACGCCGGTAAGTCTAGTATTATAAATGCTATAACTTCACAAAATCTTGCTGTAGTTTCTAAAGTAAAAGGAACAACAACTGACCCAGTACAAAAAGCTATGGAGCTTTTGCCTTTAGGTCCAGTTATGATTATTGATACCCCTGGTATTGATGATGAGGGCGAATTAGGTAAAATGAGAGTTGAAAAGAGCTATCAGGTACTTAATAAAACTGATATTGCCCTTTTAGTAGTTGACGGTAATGTAGGTCTTACTCAATGTGATAAGGATTTAATAGAAGAAATTAAAAAGAGAAAACTTCCTTATCTTATTATATTAAATAAATCTGATGAAGTTTGTAACAGATATGACATCGAAAACTCTATATGGGTAAGTGCTGAAACTAAGGAAAATATTTGGGAATTAAAAGAAAGAATTTCTAAACTTGTTCCCAATGAAAATATGACACTTAAAATAATAGGCGATTTACTTGACCCAGAGGATATTGTGGTTCTTGTAGTACCTATTGACTCAGCAGCACCAAAGGGTCGACTTATTCTCCCTCAACAGCAGACAATAAGAGATGTGCTTGAGGCTGGTGCAATTTCAGTTGTTACAAGAGATACTGAACTTTCTCAAACATTGAAAGCTCTTGGCAAAAAACCAAAAATTGTAGTTACAGACTCTCAGGCTTTTGGCAAGGTAAAAAATGATGTACCGGAAGATATTCTCCTTACTTCATTTTCAATACTTTTCGCAAGATATAAGGGAGATTTAGCTGAGCAGATAAAAGCTGTAAAAGCTATAGATAGCCTCAAAGACGGAGATTATGTACTTATTTCAGAGGGTTGTTCACACCATAGACAATGTGACGATATAGGAACAGTTAAAATCCCTAGATGGCTTAAAGAACATAGTGGCAAAAAAATCAACTATGAATTTTCTAGTGGAACAGAATTCCCTAGAGATTTAAGCAAATACAAGGCCGTAATACATTGTGGTGGCTGTACATTAAACGAAAAAGAAATGAAACATAGAATTGCCGTTGCTAAGGAGCAAAATGTTCCTATTACAAACTATGGAATATTCATAGCCTATACTCAGGGCATACTAAAAAGAAGTTTACAAGCTTTTCCTGAAATAGCTAAAATACTTGATTAACACAAAAGACCTGTGGAAAAAATTCCACAGGTCTTGTTTATAATGAATCAGAAATGTAAATCTGACGCCTTGCATTTCAAGACACAAATTAACTGTATTAATTTATCCTGAATATCATTTAGATATTCCAATATTAAATTCTGTCTTATCGCTGTTCTTGACCTTGCCTACTACATTTTTAGTAGTTTCTTTTCTTCTTGCTAACTGATTATAGTCATTCTCTCCACAAGACAAAACACTACCGTCTTTAGTAATAAACATTGAGAAATTATGTCCTGCTTCAATACCAACTGAATTAGCAACATTAGGTACTTCTATAGGTGTTTCTGCGAAAAATCGAATTTCACTACTATTACCAGTTTTTGACCTTTCAATTCTTCCTGTCATACCATCTTTACCTAATTCTCCTTCTGTATTATCACCCCAACCATATACTTTTCCATCACTACTTAAAGCAAGAGAATGGTCATACCCAACTTTAATATCTACAATTTTATTTAAACCATCTATTTTCTGTGGCATTAAAAGAGGTGCTTTATCTCTACCAAGTTTTCCATTTTCCTTGTCACCCCAAGACCAAACAGCACCTTCTTTATCAAGAGCAAGCAAAACATCTTCGCCTGCATCTATTTTTGTAACATCTTTTAAATATAAAATCTGTTGAGGTTCACTTTCTTTATTTTTATTTACTCTCTGAATATAACCATTTTTACTATCTCCCCAGTCCCATACTGTTCCATCATTTTTTAATGCAATAGCATAATAACTATCATTGTTATTATAAGTTTCTCCCATAGCAATGCTCTTTACATCTGAAAGTCCTTGAACCTGCTTAGGAGCTACTGTGTTTTTATTTCCAATATTTATTTTACTGTTCTCCCAATACCATACTGTTCCGTCTTTTTTAACAGCAATAGCAGTATTCCCATAACCATCAATTTCCTTTACATCACTAATATCGCTAATTACCTTAGGTGTTGCATCTTTTGATGTAAATATTGCATTACTATTATCCATTTTATGGCTTTTATCAGTTTCTTCTTCGTTATTATATTCTTTTCCCCAAATCCATACCTTTCCAGTATTATCAAGTGCCATACCAAAATCACTTTTAGCATTTACTTGTACTATGTCTTTTAATCCTTTTATCTGTGTTGGAAATTGGGCATACTTAACTGTGCCATTTGCCATTACACCATATTCATTTAATCCCCAAGCCCATACAGTTCCGTCACTTTTTAACGCCAAATTCCAAGTGCTACCTGACGAAATCATTGGCTGTGTTGAAAATTCTTCTGCAAGCACATTTGTTGAAAAAAGCATACTTGTTGCTAAAATAGCCCCTAAAATTTTCTTTAACATAATAATCTCCCCTTTTACTTCTTTTCAACCGTAGCTGTAGTCTTTTTTACTTCCGTATTTGGAACATATGTGCCTACAGTAAATTTACTTCTATCACTATTTATAACATTTCCAAAAGAGCTTTCAATTCTTGATGCTGGTCTACCTAATTTATTATTTTTGTAATTAAAACCACAAGTTAAAACTCCACCGTCATTAGTAACTACTGCTGAAAGCCTTGTACCTGCATCTATACAAGCATTTTTACCTACTAAACTTATGTACATAGGTGTTTCTGCTCGTTTTTCGCCTTGATATACCATTCCACTTTTATCTCTTGTTGAATATACCGGAACATTACTACTACCAAGCTGACCGTCTGTACTATCTCCCCAGCCATATAACTGGCCACTATTACTTAAAGCAAAAGAGTGTTTACCACCAGCTACTATATCAGTAATATTTTTTAAATCATTTAACTTTGTAGGTTTCCAATCTGGAACTGTTTTTCTGCCAAGTCGGCTGTAATCATTATTGCCCCAAGTCCATACATTTCCATCTTTGTCTAATGCAAGGCTATGTACTTCACCTACGCTTATTTTAGTTATATTTTTCAAATAATCATTTTCTTCTGGCTGTAAATCAGTACCATCTTCTGTTGTACCAAGGCAATAGTCCTTATTATTGCCCCAACCCCATACATTTCCGTCTTTATCTAATGCCATGGCAAAATATTTATTGCTATCGCTATACACTTTTCCCATTTGTATCTGTTCAATATCACAAAGACCGTCAACTTTCTGTACTAAATCCGGAGTTCTATTATCAAATTTCCATACTGTCCCGTCTTTTTTCAATGCCAAAGCATAAGTACCACTACTGTCTACTTCCTTAACATTGTTAATGGCATTTATTCTCTTAGGTGTAGCCTCATCTGCACTTAATTTTATAAATTCATCGGCTGTCCCTGACCTTTCCTTGCCCCAGTACCATACATAGCCTTCACTATCTACTGCCATGGAGTAATCACCCTTTGCGTTGACACAGACTATGTCTTTTAGTCCTTTTGTCTGTACTGGATAAAGGCTGTCCTGTGATGTACCAATTCCCAATGAACCGTACTTATTTTCTCCCCAAGCCCATACTGTTCCGTCACTTTTTAAAGCCAATGTATAATCCTCATTTGTAGATACCATTGGTTTTGTTGAAAATTCTTCTGCCAACACATTAGAAGATAATAACATACTTGTAGCAAGAATAACCCCTATAACTTTCTTTAACATAATAACCCTCCCTCTCTTTAACTAAATAGTTATATTTTTATATTATCCTATTTAAAATATTTATTCAATCATAATTATGATTTTTGTTAAAATGTCACAAATCCCCAAAATCTTAATATATTGTTAATAAATTAACATATTGATTTTTGTTGTGAAAGTGGTATAATAAATTTAAAGTTAATAAATATTATTTATGTATTTTCCACAACTAATTTTACTCGAAGGGAGTTTTTATATGTCAAATAGAATAGTTTTAAACGAAACATCATATCATGGTAAAGGAGCAATACAGGATATTGCAACAGAAGTAAAGACAAGAGGATTTAAAAAAGCCTTTGTATGTTCAGACCCTGACTTAATTAAGTTTGGTGTTACTAAAAAGGTTACTGATGTATTAGATAATGCAGGTTTTGCTTATGAAATTTATTCTAACATTAAGCCTAACCCTACTATTGAAAATGTACAGACAGGTGTTAAAGCATTTAAGGATAGCGGTGCTGACTACATAATTGCCATTGGTGGTGGTTCTTCAATGGATACATCAAAGGCAATAGGTATTATTATCAATAACCCAGAATTTGAAGATGTTAGAAGTCTTGAGGGTGTTGCACCTACTAAAAAGCCTTGTGTACCTATTATTGCTGTTCCTACTACTGCTGGTACAGCTGCTGAAGTTACAATCAACTATGTTATTACAGATGTTGAAAAGAAGCGTAAATTTGTTTGTGTAGATACTCACGATATTCCTGTTGTTGCTATTGTTGACCCAGATATGATGAGCTCAATGCCTAAGGGTCTTACCGCATCTACTGGTATGGATGCCCTCACTCACGCTATTGAAGGTTATATCACTAAGGGTGCTTGGGAAATGACAGATATGTTCCACCTTAAAGCTATTGAAATTATTTCAAAGAATTTAAGAGGTGCTGTTGAAAATACTCCAGAAGGCAGAGAAGGTATGGCATTAGGTCAGTACATCGCTGGTATGGGCTTCTCTAATGTAGGTCTTGGTATTGTTCACTCTATGGCTCATGCTTTAGGTGCTGTTTACGATACTCCTCATGGTGTAGCAAATGCTATTTTACTTCCTACAGTAATGGCTTATAACGCTGATGCTACTGGCAATAAGTATAAATATATTGCAAAGGCTATGGGCGTAGAGGGTACTGAAAATATGACTCAGGAAGAATACAGAAAAGCAGCTGTAGATGCTGTTAGACAGCTTTCTATTGATGTAGGTATTCCTGCTGACTTAAAGGATATTGTAAAAGAAGAAGATGTTCAGTTCCTTGCTGAATCTGCTGTAGCTGATGCTTGTGCTCCTGGTAATCCAAAAGACGCAAGTCTTGAAGATATTATTGCACTCTATCATTCATTAATGTAATAAATACTCTCTTGAGTTTTTATAATTTTTCTTCCTTATTAAGGCATCGGATTTATTTTTCCGATTCACTATGAAAAAGCTGGTGTTCATTTGAACACCAGCTTTCTCTATGTTTATATTATTTATAATTTTATCTTAAAGCATTTCTGCAAAATACTTATGTACTTCTGTAGAGTCTGTTAACTCTGGATGGAATGCACTTACAAGCTGATTACCCTGTCTTGCAGCAACAATCTTACCGTCAACAACAGATAAAATCTCAACGCCATCTCCAGCCTTTTCAATGTAAGGTGCTCTGATAAATCTCATAGGAATTGTAGTATCCCCAAATTTTTCTTCTGTAGAGAATGAACCAAGCTGTCTACCATAGGCATTTCTCTTTGCAACAATATCCATTGTAGCAAAATGTACTCTGTCATCGTTTTCAATCTTCTTTGCTAAAACCAAAAGACCGGCACAAGTACCAAATACAGGCATACCGTTATTAATCTTCTTAACAAGTGTATCTTGCATATCAAGTTCTCTTGCTAACTTACCAATAACTGTACTTTCGCCACCTGGAATAATAAGACCGTCAAAATCTCTCTCCAAATCTTTCTTTTGACGGATTTCGAAAGTTTCAACACCTATTTTGTTAAGTATATTTTCGTGTTCAATAAAAGCACCTTGAACTGCCAATACTCCAACTTTTTTCATATTATTTGCCTCTTTCTGCCATTAAAAGTTCAATTTCATCTTCGTTAATACCAACCATTGCTTCGCCTAAATCTTCTGAAAGTTCAGCAAGTAACTTAGCATCATTGTAGTTTGTAACAGCCTTTACAATAGCAGCTGCTCTCTTTGCTGGGTTACCAGACTTGAAGATACCAGAACCAACGAATACACCTTCTGCACCAAGCTGCATCATAAGAGCTGCATCAGCAGGAGTTGCTACACCACCGGCTGCAAAGTTTACAACTGGAAGTCTCTTGTTATCGTGAACATACTTTAATAAGTCATAAGGAACACCTAATTCCTTTGCGTTGTTGTAGAGTTCGTCTTCGCTAAGAGAACCAATTCTGCGAATTTCGCTGTTCATCTTTCTCATATGAGTTACAGCCTGTACAATATCGCCTGTACCAGGTTCGCCCTTTGTTCTAATCATTGATGCACCTTCAGCAATTCTTCTTAAAGCTTCGCCTAAATCCTTTGCACCACAAACGAAAGGAACATCAAACTTAGTCTTGTCAATGTGGTAAACATTGTCTGCTGGAGAAAGAACTTCACTTTCATCAATGTAGTCAATTTCAATAGCCTGTAAAATCTGAGCTTCTGCAAAGTGACCAATTCTAACCTTTGCCATTACAGGAATAGAAACAGCTTCCTGAATACCCTTAATCATTTTAGGGTCACTCATTCTTGATACACCACCAGCTGCTCTAATATCAGCAGGAATTCTTTCAAGTGCCATAACAGCACAAGCACCAGCTTCTTCAGCAATCTTTGCTTGTTCAGGTGTAGTAACATCCATAATTACGCCACCCTTTAACATCTGAGCTAATTCGCAATTTAATTTATATCTTGACATAATACAATAACCTCCGAAAATAAATTGATTTTTATTTGAAATATGGTTATAATTATACATAAATCTGATATTAAATAAATATCCAGTTTTTAACTTTTTAATAAGGTCAGTTTTGATTATATTTACTAAAAAAGGAGAATTATGTATGTTTACCTGTAACTTAGACCCAAAAAGTAAAGTACCTCTTTATCAACAACTTTACGAATATATACAAAATTCTATTAACAACGGAGAGTTAAAAGCTGAGGAAAAATTACCTTCAAAAAGAAAGTTATCTCAACACCTGAAAATAAGTGTTATTACTATTGAAAATGCTTACGAACAGCTTATTACAGAGGGTTATATTTACTCCAAACCTCAAAAGGGATTTTATGTTACTGATATAGATAATACCTCCCCTATTAAAGCTCCTGTTCACAATGAATTTCAACCTGTAATACCAGAAAAAACTTTACCTTATGAATTTAGAACAAATTCAGCTGACATTAACAGTTTTCCATTTTCCACTTGGGCTGCTTTGATGAGGGAAGTTCTTCGTGACCAGGATAAAAAATTGCTTGAAAAAGGTAATCCAAAAGGTTTGTATACTTTACGCCGAGAAATTGCCATTTACTTAAAAGCCTATAGAAATATTTCTGTTAGTGCAGACCAAATCATTGTAGGTGCAGGAAGTGAATATCTAATCAACATAATATTACAGCTACTAGGCAAAAACAGAATTTATGCTGTAGAAAATCCCGGCTATCACAAAATAGCTAAAATAATGGAGGCTAACGGCATTGAGCCAAAATACATACCCTTAAATGATGACGGTATTAATATGAATGAACTTATAAATTCAAAAGCAAATGTACTCCACATTACACCCTCTCATCATTTCCCATTAGGTATTGTTACTCCAGTAAAAAAGCGAAATGAAATACTAAACTGGGCATACAACACCGACAGTTACATTATTGAGGACGACTATGACAGCGAGTTTAGATATACAGGAAGACCTGTACCAGCATTGCAATCCTTAGATAAAGGTAGTAAAGTAATTTATTTGAACACATTTGCAAAAAATATTGCCCCATCTCTTAGAATTAGCTATATGGTTTTGCCCGAAAATTTGGCTGAAAAATATCAGAAAGAATTTAGTTTTTACTCCAATACTGTATCTAGTTTTGAGCAATACACTCTTTCAAAATTTATGGCAAAAGGGAATTTTGAGCGATACATAAATAAAATGCGTCTTATATACAAGCAAAGGTTAGATACTATTATAAATTCTATTAACGGCTGTTCTTTAAAAGATTTTGTAACTGTTAAAGGGGAAAAAACTGGTCTTCACATACTCCTTGAAGTCAATAATGGTATGACAGAAAATGAGCTTGTGGATAAAGCCAGAGAAAATGGAATTTTATTAACAGGTATGTCACAATTTTTCCACGAGGGTGTTCATAAAGGAAAGCCTACTGTAATTTTAGGATATAGTGGTATAGATACTGTCAACATAGAAAAGGCTTTCAAAATTTTAGAACAAATATGGAAATAGGCTGTCGATAAATTCGACAGCCTTGCAAGAAATGCTTGCATTTCTTGCAGTTAGTCTAAGGTAGGGAC
>ERZ773239.392-NODE-392-length-47814-cov-4.183672_pt1 | contig 47814 bp, 36 predicted proteins | sample MGYA00580521_ERZ773239 | MGnify/ENA primary metagenome ERZ773239 (study PRJEB29015, sample SAMEA2737801) | human gut metagenome | biome: human gut; feature: human-associated habitat; material: faeces | place: China | collected 2012 ... | reverse complement strand
GAAGTCATTCCCGAAGGCAATTTTGACTGCATGTGTGGCCGGTCTGACGGCTGTTGCAATCTCGACTCCGTTAAACGTTATTTTCTGGGGTGGTACAACCGGAAATGTCTGGGGCGATGCCGTTTTTGCAGTAACGCAGGCTTCCAATATGCCGGTTATGCTCGGCTCTCTGCTCGATGAGGTTGTTGTGGATGTTCCGGACAAGCTGATCACATTGATTGTTGTATTCTTTATTTTAAAGGGACTTCCGAAGAAGCTGACCAACCTTTACGAGGCAGATTCCGAGATTAAGACGCTGGATTAAAAGTTATTAAAAGCTATTGAAAGCTATTAAAAGTTGGACAAAATCTAGCATTCCGAATCGATAATCGATCAAAATAGTTAAAAAATTTAGGAAATAAAGAATGAAAAGTATAAGCCTTTTTGTGGACAACGGGACGTATCTGACAAAGATTCATCCCTTTACAAAATTGATGTACATTGCCACCGCGATCAGCATTCCGCTGATCACGGGTCGGCTCTGGATGTTTGGTGTTCTGATTGCCGTCAGTCTGTGTATTCTGGCGAGCGGAAAGATTCTAAGAAAAACGGTTCCGCTGATTGCATTTTCTTTCACGATTCTGTTGACCATTTTCCTGATTCACGGACTTTTCAACCAGAAAAATACAAATGTGCTGTTTCGGATCGGACCGCTCAAGTTCTACCAGGAGGGTCTGCTCTATGCACTGCGAATCGGGCTGAACATTTTAAATATGCTTCTCTCTTTTGCGGTCTTTGTGCTTTCCACAAAGCCGTCCGAGCTTGTCGATGAGCTTGAAAAACGGGGCTTCTCTCCGCGGTTCGGATATATCGTTACCTCGGTCTTTCAGATTATCCCGCAGATGATGGGAACGATGAATACGATCATGGATGCACAGCGCAGTCGTGGACTTGAGACGGAGGGAAATCTGCGCACCCGTGCGAAAGCCTTTCTTCCGCTGATCTCACCGGTTGTCATGAGTTCTCTGATCAACACGAGAGAGCGTGCAATCGCGCTTGAGGTGCGTGGCTTCGGTGCAAACCGAAAGAAAACCTGGCTTCAGGACAGACCGAAACATAAGGGGGATCGGGAGATCACGATTCTTCTCGGTGCGCTGATTCTGGTAGCCGTGATTTGGAGGGTTATGGAATGTCTGTGATAACAGTGGAAAACCTGCGGTATCAGTATCCGCACGCAGAGAAACTCGCTCTGGATGGAATCACTTTTTCTGTGGAAAGAGGAGAATTCATCGGAATTATCGGGGAAAACGGAGCCGGAAAGAGCACGCTCAGTCAGGCACTGATTGGACTTGTTCCCCAGTTTTATAAAGGTGCTTACGGTGGAAAAGTCATCGTCAATGGCAAGGAAGCGGGGAATACACCGGTTGCGCAGATGTGTGGAAATGTCGGACTCGTGTTCCAGAATCCGTTTAATCAGCTCTCGGGTGCAAAGGATACGGTGTACGATGAGGTTGCATTCGGTATGCAGAATCTCGGCGTGCCGAGGGAGGAGATGCACAAGCGTGCCGAAGAGGCGCTGAAACTGCTCGATATCTGGCAGTACCGCGAACGAAATCCGTTTGATCTGTCAGGTGGTCAGATGCAACGTGTTGCAATCGCGAGTGTGCTCGTCATGAGACCGGATGTGATGGTGCTTGATGAGCCGACTTCCCAGCTTGATCCGGAGGGAAGCGAGGAAGTTTTCCGTGCGGTTGAGAAGTTGACAAAGTCGGGGATCACGATTCTGATGATTGAGCAGAAGATCGAGAAACTGGCGGCATATTGCAGTCGGATTTTGCTTCTGCATCAGGGAAAGCAGATCGCATTTGATACGCCACAGAAGATTTTTTCGATGGAAAATCTTGAGGATTACGGTGTTCAGGCACCGGCATTTACGAGAATCTGCCGTGCAGAGAATGTCACGCTTCCGGATGGCACATATCCGGTGACGGTTGAGGAAGCGGTTGGAGTGATGCAGGCGAAACATGCATCGAGTGAATTGAGTGGATCGAATGGATTAGATGGGTCGAACAGCGCAGACGATGCCGTGAAGAGGAGCATGGAAATGTTTCGGATTGAGCATCTTGATTTCTCGTATCTTGCGAATGTTCCGATTCTCAAAGATCTGAATCTTCACCTTGATGGCAGACCGACGGCGATCATCGGGCAGAATGGAGCCGGAAAGACGACGCTTGTCAAACTGCTCAAGGGACTTTTAAAGCCGGTGTCTGGAAATATTTATTTCCGCGGGGAGGACATGGCGGGAAAAACCGTTGCAATGCTTGCCGGAAATGTCGGCTATGTGTTTCAGAATCCGGATGATCAGATTTTCAAGTACAACGTTCTCGATGAGGTGATGTTCGGACCGTTGAATATCGGAATGGACCCGGAGCGCGCAAAGAGCGAGGCGAAAAAGGCGCTTGAGCTGACCGGGCTTGCCGGAAAAGAGGGGGAGAATCCCTACGATCTCGAGATGTATGAGAGAAAGATGACGGCGATCGCGTCCGTGCTTGCGATGGACACGGATGTGCTGATTCTCGATGAGCCGACAATCGCGCAGGACTGGCGCGGACGACAGATTATCGGGTCGATCATCCGCAGTCTGACGGAGCGCGGAAAACTTGTGATTGCGATTCTTCATGATATGGATTTCGTCGCAGAGAATTTCGAGCGCGTGATTGTCATGGCGCATGGAACGGTGCTTGCAGATGGAAGAGCAGAGGAAGTCTTTGAGCAGGAGGAGGCGCTTAAAAAAGCGTGTCTCCAGAAGCCGTATGTGATGCAGCTTTGCAGTCGGTTGGGGTATGAGAAGCCGTATCTGACGGTCGAGGAGTTGCTGAGCGATAGAGGTATTGAGAAATAAAAATATCTCACAGTATCTCAGACAGCTCCAATGGCGAACAAAGTCCTGCAAACGCGCTCTCGCTCCGGGTTCAACGTAGCAGTGCATAAGACCGTAAAATACACGGTCTAAGCACTGACGTTTCACACGGGTTTGCATGGACTTATTCGCCTTGTCGCTGTGCCAGGTATATCAAATCATTCAAGTCGACGCTCGCGGAAATTTGGCGCGTAATTCTGGTTAGCTTTGTTGAAATCTTCTAATCAGAATCATTGTGTATTAGTTATAGAAAATGAAACGTGCTGGTGGGAGAAATCCTGCCAGCTTTTTTTATGAGAATCTTTTTCAGAGGTGAAAAAAGTGCAGGGTCAGGTGAAAAATGAATGGCGACTTTTTGGGGGAGTCGTGGTACGATAGGATTAGATTTTTATGGGAAAGTTTATAGAAATATGAAAGGGAGATTTTGCAAAATCCATTATCGTTTGTGCAACGCATGAACAGTAATAGCGATAAGGCTGAATGAAAAAGAAGGGAGACAGGGAACGTTATGGAAAAACAATTTTGTCTGAAACTGAATGGAAAATGTCGTCCGGAATCGGTCGTGCAGGGGGACAAGTATCGTTTTACGGTGCTGACTTCCCAGATGCTTCGTATGGAGTACTCGGAGACTGGAGAGTTTGAGGATCGCCCGACTCAGATCGTGTGGAACCGTGATTTTGAGACTCCGAAATTTACGGTGAGGGATCAGGAGAATTGTCTTGAGATCGATACCGAGTATTTTCATCTTGTGTATGATAAGAAGGAGTTCAGCCCGAACCACCTCTATATTGATGTGAAGTATGCGTTCACGAACTACGGCGGAAGATGGTATTACGGAAGAACTGACTATGGTGATCCGGCGAGAGAGCATAATTTGAAAGGAACGGCGAGAACGCTTGACCGCTGTGACGGTGAGTGGTATGTAGGCTCCGGTCCGCTTGAGCGCATGCGCACGACGGGGGGAAAGACGAACCGTGAGGATGGAGATGTCGATCTCGGCATGGGTCTTTGCGATACGAGCGGACGTACGTTCTTTGATGACAGCGAGTCCCTGATCATGGAGGAGGACGGCTGGGTAACGCCGAGAAAGAAAGGCTGTGTCGATGTGTATTTTCTCGGATACGGGCGTGATTATTTCCATGCGATTCATGATTTTTACCGCCTGTCGGGTGCTGTGCCGATGCTTCCGAAATATGTGCTCGGAAACTGGTGGAGCCGTTACTGGAAGTACACCGAGGAGACATATCGCGAGCTTCTTGAGCGTTTTGAGAGAGAGCATGTGCCGTTCTCTGTCGTTGTCATGGATATGGACTGGCATCTTGTCGACATTCCGGAGAAATTCGGAAAGGGTTGGACGGGCTATACCTGGAACAACGAATGCTTCCCGGACCCGGAGGGCTTTATGGCATGGCTTCATGAGCACGGCTACCGCGTGACGCTGAATCTTCATCCGGCGGACGGTGTGCGCGCGTTTGAGGAGGCATATCCGGAGATGGCAAAGGCGATGGGCGTTGATCCGGAGTCGGAGTATCCGGTTCGCTTTGATTTCACAAATCAGGAATTTATCCGCGCCTACTTCCATTTCCTGCATCATCCGAACGAGGAGAACGGAGTTGATTTCTGGTGGATGGACTGGCAACAGGGTAAGATCTCGGCAGTCGAGGGAATGGACCCGATCTGGATGCTGAACCACTATCATCACTTTGATCTGACGAGAACCGGAAAGCGTGGAGTTATGCTGTCGCGTTACAGTGGTCTCGGCAGTCATCGCTACCCGATCGGATTTTCGGGCGATACGCATGTGACGTGGAATGCACTTCAGTATCAGCCATACTTTACGGCGACAGCATCGAACGTCGGTTACACCTGGTGGAGCCATGACATCGGCGGTCACATGAACGGAATCAAGGATAATGAGCTGTATGTGCGCTGGATTCAGTTTGGTGTCTTCTCCCCGATCAACCGCCTTCACAGCAACAGCAACCCGTTCTGCGGAAAAGAGCCGTGGCGTTATCCGAAGCCGTATGATGATCTTGCAAGAGAATCATTGCGTCTGCGTCATCGCCTTCTGCCGTACATCTATACGATGAACGCACAGTGCCATGAAAAGATGGTTCCGGTTGTTGTTCCGGCCTACTACTACTATCCGATGGAGGAGGGAAGTTACGTCTGCCGAAATGAGTATTTCTTCGGAACAGAACTTCTCGTTCAGCCGATGGTTCATCCGACCGATCACGAGACCGGATACACGACGGAGAAATCATGGATTCCGGCTGGAAACTGGTATGATTTTGACAATGGTGCAGTTCGCCACGGAGGTCCGAAGGGACATTACACGACGATCAGCAGACCCATTGACCGTCAGGGCGTTCTCGCAAAGGCGGGCGCGATTGTTCCGATGGCACCGGATACCGGGGATAATTGCATCGATAATCCGGAGACGCTTGAGATTCTTGTTTTCCCGGGACAGGACAACACCTACACGCTGTTTGAGGATGGCGGAGAAGGATTTGACTATGAGAATGGTGTGTGCTTAAGAACAGAGATTTCCTTAAGCTGGAAGGATGAGGCAGTGACACTTGAAGTTCGTCCGTCAGGAGATCTCTCGGTTGTGCCTAAGAAACGCCGCTATGTTCTTCGTCTGCGTGGATTTGCAAAGATAGAGCTGACTGCTTCGAGTGAGGCGATGGAGAGCGAGTATGATTCCGAGACGAGAACGCTGACACTGACGACAGAGCTTTTAGAGGCAGGAAGAAGTGTGAGTGTGACGCTTCCGGGAGCAGACGATTGCACTGCAAAAGAATCGCGTGAGAAGTTGAACGAAAGAGTCTTTGAGTTCCTTGATCAGGTTCAGGGAAGCATCGTGAAGAAGAAAAATGTCTACCAGTACTTTGCAGGAGACTACACGAAAGAAGAAATTCTGGCATCTCTTACGGGTCTTGAGCTTCCAGAGAGCTGGAAGGCTGTGCTGACCGAGATGCTGATCGGCTAAATTTTAATCACAAAACGCAGAAAACTGGTGAAAAAATTACATACAGAAAATAATTCATAAAAGCAAGCAAAAATTGAAAAAAAACCGCCATTCCTTTTGTCGAAGGATTTTTCTATAATAGGCACATAGAAAAACGGTGGAAACAAAAAGTTCCCGGAATCTGAAACGAATACGATCTGAAACAGTTAAATCAGATTTGGAAGAAATAGAATTTGAGATGAGAGAGTTCAGATTCCGGGAGCGAAAATGACAGGAGGAAGTTGGTATGAAAAAACATCTGGCACTGGCAATGGCAACTCTGACGGCAGTGAGCGCACTGACCGGTTGTGTGGGAGCAAGCGCAGGAAAATCGGCGGTAGCACCGGAGACGAAACAGGAAGTAGCGAAGTCGTCTGCAGAGAATGGCGGATCAGAGTCGGCTGAGGCATCAGACGGAAGCGTACCCGGAGAGATTACCGTGATGGTAAACAGTTCGTTCACGGGAATGGACGATCCGGCGATCATGAGAGCGGCGAAGGCATTTGAGGAGCAGAACCCGGGCACGAAGGTCACGATTGAGGGACTGGCAGGTCAGGAGCTGATCAGCAAGTTCACGACGACCGCAATGGCAGGTTCCGGACCGGATGTCGTGGCACTCGACAACTCCGGCTGGCCGATTGATCTGGCAGCAATGGGACTGATCATGCCACTCGATGACAAGATCGAAGCATCGGACAACAAGTATCTTCAGGGACCGCTCGAGTCGGGACTCTATGAGGGAAATTACTATTCCGTTCCGTGGTATTACAACAACACCGGACTCTATTACAATAAGAGAATCCTGACCGAGATCGGAAAGGACAGCGCACCGACGACCTGGGATGAGCTTGAGGAGGATATCAAACTTGCAACAGAGAAGGGATATTCCGGAATTTCCACCCGTCTCGATGGATACGCACTCTTCAACATCTTCTTTGAGAATGGAAACGATGTGATCGATACAAGCGGAGAGAAGCCGGTCGTAACCGTCAACAACGAGTCTGGTAAAGAAGCATTCTCATTCTGGACTGGTCTTCACACGAAGTATCACGCATTCCCAGAGGGCATGAAGGATGCAACCGACTGGGCAACCGCATACACGACGTTCGTCTCTGATGACTGTCTCTTCTTTGTCTGCGGTGACTGGGCTTATGTGAATATCCAGAAGGGCAACCCGGATATGGAATTTGGTCTGGCTCCGATGCCGAAGGGAAGCGTACAGGCTGTCTGCCTTGGTGGATACAATATGGCAATCAATGCAAACACCGCAAATCCGGATCTTGCATGGGCATTTGTTGACTACCTGACGAGCAAGGAATGTGACTATGTCATGACTGAGCAGGGAAGAATTCCTGGAAGAAGCGATGTAGATTACACCCCGATTCTGGAGATGAATCCGGAGTATCAGGTCTTCATCGACGAGTCTGCTTACACCGTTCCGAGACCGCGCGTAAAGAATGCCGCTTCTGTTGATCAGAAGGTTGTAGATGCGTTCAAGAAAGTGTTCTTCGATCAGAAGACTTCTGAGGAAGCACTGAATGAGCTGGAAGCAGAACTGAATGACTTTGTCAACGAAAACTACTAGAACGGTTAAGAATGATAGAGGCGCTTTTATGAGAGAGAAGACAAAGAAACGAAGACCTGATGAGTACTCGTTTCAGAGAAATATTCACGGTTATCTGCTGATTGCACCGGCAATCCTCGCAATCCTGCTTCTCAGCGTTTACCCGCTTTTGCAGGGAATCTGGATCAGCTTGCTGAACTATGATATGACAAAGGCGAATGCCCCGAATTTCGGGACATTCGCCGGACTCAAGAACTATCTCGTTGTGTTTGCAAATTCCAAGTATCGCAATGCGGTGATGAACTCAGTTGTGTGGACACTTGTGAACATCGTGATCCAGCTTGCACTTGCGATGGGAGTAGCGCTGATCCTCAATGAGAAGCTCAAGGGACGCGGTGTATTCCGTACAATGGCACTTCTGCCGTGGGCGATCCCTGCAGCGATCAGTGCACTGACATTCAGCGCACTCTACGATACGAAAATTGGTGTCTTCAATGCAATTCTGATTCGCCTCGGAATCCTGAAGGAGGGATATTCTTTCCTCGGAAATGTCACGAGCGCGATGCCGGCGGTTATCGTCGCAAATGTGTGGAAGAGCACGCCGTTTCTGATGATCTTTATTCTTGCAGCCCTTCAGGGCGTATCTTACGATATGTATGAGAGCGGAGCGATTGACGGAGCAGGAAAGCTGAAACGCTTCCTCTACATCACGCTTCCAAACATCAAGGAGCCGATGGCAGTTGCGGTTATTTTGAATCTGATTTCCATCTTTAACAACTTCAATGCAATCTGGCTTCTGACAAAGGGAGGTCCGCTTGACAGTACTGAAATTATGTATACATATGCATACCGTCAGGCGTTTGTGGACCACAAGTTTGGATATGCAGCGGCGACTTCCGTTGTGATTTTCATCGTGATTGCGATTCTGACTGTGATCTATGTAAAGATGATTTCTTCAGATCGGGAAGGCAGGAGGTAGAGAGATGAAGCGGACAAAGGGTGAGTGGACGTTTCTGTATGTGATGGCATCATTGATTGCCCTGTGCTCGGTATTGCCATTTATCTGGGTTCTGATGACCTCTGTAAAGTCGCCGGAGCAGATTTATGATATGAATCAGATCATACCGAAATACGTTACATTTGACAATTTTAAGCGAGTTTTGTTTCAGTCGAATTTCGTGCGCTACTTTTTAAACAGCGCGTATATTTCCGTTGTCGTGACTGTGATCTCGATGATTTTAGCAGTCATGGCGGCATATGGATTCTGCCGTTACAACATTGTCGGAGCGGAGAAAATGAAGCTGAGTATCCTGTTCACGAAAATGTTTCCGGGCGTGTTGCTTTCCATTCCCTACTATGTTATCATGAAAAATATGGGACTGGTTGATACGCATACCGGTCTGATCATCATCAACTGCTCGTTCGTTCTTCCGTTTGCGGTCTGGAATATGTGTACGTTTTTCCTCCAGATTCCGTGGGAGATCGAGGAGTCGGCGCTGATTGACGGATGTAGCAGATTTCAGTCGTTTATCAAGGTGATTTTCCCGATGGCAAAACCGGGTATCTCCGCGACGACGCTGTATTGCTTCCTGATGTCCTGGGATGAGTTCATGTATGCAAATACGTTCATCAATTCCACGCTGAAAAAGACCGTTCAGGTTGGTATTCGCGATTACATCGGAGAGTACTCGACCGACTGGGGACCGCTGATGGCATCTGTTATCCTGAGCCTGATTCCGGTTATCGTCTTCTTCGTCTTCGTTCAGGACAACCTCGTAGGTGGTCTGTCTGCCGGAGCCGTTAAGGGATGAGATTTTTGCAAGAGAACATCCCATCCGAGGATAGATGTTTTCAGTCAGAGCTTTTGATCGGGGTGGCAAAGAAAAACGATTGAGCAGACCAGTGGATTTACAGACAGAATAAGTAGACCGAATAGATTGACGTTTCAGGAGACAGTTAGAGATGAGAGAGAGGAAGGTTGCGCCGAGCATCTGGCGCAGTATGGTTCAGAGTGTGACGCTTTACATTCTGCTGCCCCTCTTTCTCGCTCTGACTGTCCTTTGTTTTTTGTTGAAGAAAAAGACAGACTCCGGGATTGAGGAAGCGATGCAGATGATGTTTGCGCAGAATGTGCAGGAGATTGACAGTGCGATTCTGCTTTCAAATTATGCGAGCAGTACGATGATTACCTACATGGAGAACAGCCGGTTTTTGAAGAATTATTATAATGCGAAAAATGAATATGCGAAAAATCGCGTGGTCGGACAGATCGAGGGGATGATCCTCAATACGAATGTCTCGACCCTCGGAAGCATCGAGGCGGAGCTGATGATTTTTATGAACGACGGAAAAAAGATCAGTTCCACAAGGATCGCTGAGATTCCGGAAAAATATCAGGAGACTGACTGGTATCAAAATATGCAAAAGAGTGGTCAGATTCCGTACTGGGACAGTGCGATGACGCCGTATTTTGATTACAAGGATAATCGAAGATATGTGAGCTTTGGGCGCGCACTCGTGCGCTATCGTGGAAATGCGCTCGGCTATGCGCTTGTGCGGATTCCGAGAGATGTCTTTTTCGGAAATGCGAAGAATTCGTCCGATTCGGTTTATCGAGGCGGAACGGTCTTCATGTGTGACCAGAACGGCAGAATTATCGCATCCGGTCCCGAGGAACTCTCGCCGGAGATCGCGGAGAAGACGATCGAGGTTTGGAGAAAATCCGGTGAAAAGCAGGGAAAAATCGGCAATGCCTATGTGCTCTCATCAAATCTGACTTCGAGCAACAATCAGGTTGTTTACGTCGGAAATTATCATGAAATTTTTGCACAGAGTGAGCAGATTCAGCTGGTCGTGATTCTGTTTATGGCAGGTGCAGGCATTGCCATTGTCACAATCATGTTGATGATCAGCCGGTACATCACAAACCCGATTCTCTTCTTTGCGCGACAGGTTGACTGGATTGAGCAGAACGATCCGAAGAAGCTGACACTCGAGGAAAATCGTTTCCTTGAGACGCAGGCTCTTGAGAACGGGATGATCCGCGCACAGAACAGAATCGCAAAGCTGATGGAGGATGTGAGACAGGAAGCGGTGATGAAGGAGAAGGCAAGATTCGATGCGCTCAAGGCACAGATCAATCCTCATTTTCTGTTTAATACGTTGAATGCGATCCGCTGGAAGGCTTCGATGAATCACGATGAGGAGGTCGCAGATGTGCTGTCGGAGCTTGGCGTTCTGCTGAGCGAGACGTATAAGAGCGATGAGGAGATGGAGAGCATTGGAAATGCAGTGCGCATCCTGAATGCCTATGTAAAAATCATGCAGATCCGCTTTGGAAACAAGGTTCAGTTCTTTTTCTCAATTCCGGAAAACATCCGAAAGTACCAGATTCCGCGTTTCTGTCTCCAGCCGCTTGTCGAGAATTCGTTTATTCACGGAATGTCTCATGTGGAGTGCGGTGTGATTGCGCTTCGCGGGGAAAAGCAGGGTACAGATATTGTGCTGACGCTGATTGATAATGGCGAGGGACTCAGGGGAAAAACGCTTGATTTAAACCGCGAAAAGCCGGGAAAACGGGGACTGACCGGAATCGGTCTTCCTAATATTCACAAGAGACTGACCGGATTGTTCGGAGAGGGCTACGGCCTTGCGATCGACACAGAGATCGAGAGCGGATTCCGAGTCTCGCTACGAATTCCGGCGATTGAGGAAAAGGGGGATGAAAATGAAAGCGCTGATTGTTGAGGATGAGCTTCTCGCGAGAGTTGGAATGCGTTCCCTGCTTCCGTGGGAGGAGCTTGGAATCGCACTTCTTGAGGATGCGTGCGACGGCAGGGAGGCTCTGCAACAGATTGAGAGTGCTCATCCGGATCTGATGTTTCTGGATTTGAATATTCCGGAAATCAGCGGTCTGGAACTCTTAAAAATCATCCGCAGTCGTCATCTCTCGGTGAAGACGATTGTTGTCAGCTGTTACGATGATTTTGACACCGTGAAGGAGGCGATGAAACTCGGGGCAGTCGACTACATCCGAAAATTCGGACTCTCGAAGGAGGAGCTTCTCGCCTCTCTCAAACACCTGAGAGACTCGTTTCCTGAGATGGAAGTTGAGGAGAAATCTGTACCAGAACAGAAATCCGCTGCCCAGACCGGCTATGAGATGCGAAAGCGAGTTCGTAACATACCTGAAGAATTCCAGAGCGGATGCTGTCTGAGTTTCTATATGGTGTGGAAATATGCGGAAGAGATGACGGACATGAAGCTGATCGAGACGGTCGCCACCCAGTATTATCAGGGACTCGGGAAGCATACGCTCGCCCTGATGTGGGAGGGCAAACTCCTTGTTTTGATCCGTGAGGGGACGGAGAAAGCGGAGGTTGAATCGCTTAAACGACAGATTGAACTTTTCATCACAAACCGGTGTTATATCGGAATTACGCCGTACAGCGACCGGGATCATGAGACCGGATTTTTTACCCGTCTTGCGGACAGCATCGAGGCGTATGGATTTTATGGAAATAGGGAAGAGATCGTTGACCTCGAGACTCCATTTACGTTTGAAAAACATCAGACTCTCGGCGGAGCAGAATATATGGAGCGCCTTGAGCGCGCAATCCAGAAAATGTCACTCGAAGAGATGGACAAAAACATCTCCGAGCTTTTTGATGAGATCGAGACGGCAGAAAATTATCCAGTGCCGTACATCAAAAGGCTGATGATTGAGATTCTGAGCCGGTTTTCAGATAAGTCCGCCCAGCTTGGCGGGTCGATCGATGAACTTGAGGTCGCAGACAGCAGACGCCATTATCGGAAGATTGTGAACATGGCAAACCTTGAAGATCTTCGCATCTGGTGGAAAGAGTTTACGAAACAATTTGCCGGGACGTATTTTACGAGACAGAAAAAATCAGAGTCCGACATCATTGAGATGGCGCTCAATTACATTGAACAGAATTTAAGCTCTCCGATTCAGCTTACCGATGTTGCGCGCTATATAGGCGTGTCGGAGCCGTATCTGAGTTCCTTTTTCAAGCGCGTGATGAACGAAAACTTTATCCCGTATGTAAATCGCCAGAAAATCCGACGGGCAAAACAGTTGCTTGCGGAGGGAAAGATGGTCTATCAGGTCTCCGATCTGCTCGGCTATGAAAACAGCACCTATTTTTCAAAAGTATTTAAGAAAGTCGAGGGCATGACCCCGGAGCAATACAGAAAGAGCCTGTGAGACTATTTTCTCAAGGGCTCTTTTAATATGCCAATATATATAGTTCGGATTATACTATGAAATTTATAAGTGACTCATAAATTGACCAACATCTTCCGCTCTCTCTGTATCTGCTTTATGATAATAAGTAGAACAATAGAGGAGAGAGCGTATAGATCAAGCTCCGAAAGCGATTTTTCTCACCATTTGGCGGAAAATTATCTTGCTCATTCCGCTCTTTTTTCTGCTACCGTACCTGTGTCCGGACGCAGTTACTGGTGTCTATCTGGCAGAGCCGATTGCAGACACCATTGCTGTTTGCACCACCTCACTGATGTTTTATGCCTATTATCGAAAATTAAAATGAATAGGGATTGGGACTATCCCAAAATATAAAAACAGAGCGTTTCGGCAGTCAGTCAAAACGCTCTGTTTTTTTTCGGTTTAACGTCTTCGAATATCATATGCGCTAAGAAATAGCAATAGACAGAGAGTTTGTGCAAGGAATTATGAAATGTATTAAGAACGGTAACGATCTTGTCAAAACAGAAAAAATCTACTAGAATGAAATGGAACAGATAAAAAGATACAGAACAGATACAGATAAATGGTAATAAAGTTTAAATGGTAATGAAATTTAAGTTGAGTATGTAAATGTAAATAAGAAATGGATGTTACTGTTTACAGGTAGGCACTTTTAGAACCGAAAGTGCCGTGAGATAACGTGGTGGTAGCGGGAATTTGCCGTATTTAAATGTGAAACCACGGCAAATTCCGTTACTGGGCACGTGTGCGTGAACAGTAAGAATTAAATGCGGGAGACAGAACGTGGCAACGAAAAAGAAACAGAACAAACTCTCTTATCTGGTTCGTGGCGGGATGACGGTTTTGACGACAGTACTGATTGTACTGTTTTTTTGCATTATGTCGATTGTGGGAAAAATTCAGGGAACTGCCCGCGTCGTAAACTATGCCGGACTTGTGAGAGGAACGACACAGCAGATTATAAAGCTGGAGATTGCGGGTTTCCCGCAGGATGAGATGATTGAGAGCGTGGCATCTTTTATTGTGGGACTCAGAGAGGGCAGTGATACATGGAATCTTGTCCGCCTCAATGATGCACAATTTCAGCACAAGTTGACAGAGCTGAGTGCAGATTTTGATGATGTGAGAGAAGAGATTTTGAAGGTGCGCCAGGTGGGATACCAGAATACCGACATCATTGCGGAGAGCGAAGCCTTTTTTGGCATCTGTGATGAGGCGACCGGACTGGCGGAGGCGTATTCCCAGAAAAAGGCGACTGCGCTGAGTTATCTTGAACAGGTCGTGGTATTGGATACGATCGGTCTGGTGATTCTGATCGGAATTGAGCTGGTTAAAGCTCTGCGATATGCGGCGATGAACCGAATTTTGCAGAGCAAGGTCTATTTAGATGAGGCGACCGGTCTTCCGAATAAGAATAAGTGCGAGGAGATTCTCAGCACACCCGAGCTTGCGGGGGAGAATGGAGCGACTGCGCTCTGTGTCTTTGACTTAAACAATTTGAGGACGATCAACAACAGCTTGGGACATGCAAAAGGAGACGAGTACATTCGAAATTTTGCGGTGGAGCTGAGAAAGGCGCTTGCGTCGGAATATTTTGTCGGGCGAAATGGCGGAGATGAGTTCCTTGCAGTTCTGCATGGTCTGAACCATGAGGAAGTCCAGAATTGCATGGCACAGATTCGGACGCATATGGCGGAGTACTCGAAGGGACATCCGGAGATGCCGATCAGTTATGCGGCGGGATATGCACTGTCGGATGATTTCCCAGAGTGCACGATGAGAGAACTTTTCCGTTATGCGGATAAGAACATGTACATTGACAAGAACCGGGCGAAGATGGAGGAGGCGATAAAGGAGAAACAGATCAATCTGAGTGTTCTCAGGTTCATAAAAGAAAAAGGATTTTCCTTTACGGACTGTGTGTACTGCGATGGACAGCAGGATCAGTACCGGGTACTGCGTGCAAGTTCGTCCTTCTTCCTCGCGGACGATGGAAGTTATTCCGGAGCGGTGGAACAGATTGTGCAGGAGCTTTCGACTCCGGAGACGAGGAAGAAACTCTGGGAGGAGCTTCAGCTCTCATATCTGAAAAAGACGCTCTCCAAAACGCATGAGAAGAGCGAGTATCTTTGTCAGTATCCGGAAGGCGACCATATGAGAAGAGGGCGCTTGACGATCCTCTATTGTGATTCCAATGCACATGGAGAACTGCATCACTTTGTGCTCGGATTTGAGTATTTCCGCGACTCTGCACAGCTTGAGGCGATTGAGAAACGCCAGCTGACCCGCTATTACGAGCAGATGAAGCAGTCGATCCTTGAGAACAGCAATTACGTCGATGCGCTTCTCGAGACGGCTGAGATGGTCTATACCGTAGATCTGACAAATGATCGGATTGAAAAGATTTTCTATCGGGATGCGGAGGCTCGCCACTTTGAGCTCGGGATTGAGCTTCCGTGTTCTTACAATGAATATTGTGAGGGACGACGGAAGTTTATCTCAGGTGAGACGATGGAGAACTATCGAATTGCAGATTCCTCGGAAAAACTGTTGGAACGTTTTAACACGGGCGCAAAACAGGTTGCAGTCGAGTACCGGGAACTCGATGCAAAGAAAACGCTGATCTGGCTTCAGAAAATGATTCTGATGTCTCAGGACCCCGTTTATGATGATGAGAGTGGAGTTGAGCGCAGTGTTGTGCATGGAATGATTCTCTTCAAGAATACTTCGGTGTTTCATGAGCAGGAGAAGATGGAGAGGGAACGTCTTCAGGTTGCATTTAAGAAGGCGGATCTTGAGAGCAAGGCAAAGACAGAATTCCTGAATCGCATGAGTCATGACATTCGGACACCGATCAATGGAATCATGGGAATGGTCGATATCATTGCGAGGAATAAGGAAGATCCGGAAAAGGTAGATGTCTGCCTTGAAAAGATTCGACTCTCCTCCACGCACTTGCTGGCGCTTGTCTGCGATGTGCTTGAGATGAGCAAGATGGAGGCAGGACACTTTGTTCCGGAGAGAAAGCCGTTTGATATTGAGGAGTTGATGAATGAGGTTGCATCGCTGATCGAAGGTCAACTGTCGGAGACTGGAATTGTCTATCATGCATACCAGGAAAATCTCAGCCATGTTCATCTGCTCGGAAGTCCGCTTCATCTGAGACAGATTTTGCTGAATATCTTGAGCAATGCGATCAAGTATAACAAGCCGAATGGAACAATCGATGTCTACACGAGGGAGGCATCGGCCGATGAGAAGACGGTTGTCTATGAGTTTAAGATCACGGACAGCGGAGTCGGAATGAGTGAGGACTTTGTGAAAAACAGATTGTTTGAGCCGTTCAGCCAGGAAAAAACGGATGCCCGAACACATTACATGGGAACCGGGCTTGGTATGTCGATCGTGAAAGAGATGGTCGCAAAGATGAACGGAACGATACAGGTTCAGAGCCGTGTCGGAGTTGGGACAACGTTTGTCGTCACAATTCCATTTGAGCTTGATGTGCAGGCGAGTCAGGTTAAGAATACGCAAAATGGATCGGCTGCGATTGGAAATCAGACTGAAATGTATTCAGAAGATGGGGCGGAGACAGAGAATTTAGAAAAAAACATGTCAAAAGAAGGCACATCAAAAAAAGATATATTAAAAAAAGAGCTTGCCGGAAAGAACATTCTTCTTGCGGAGGACAATGAGATCAATATGGAGATCGCAGAGTTTTATCTGACGGATTATGGCGCAAGCGTTGATCAGGCGTGGAACGGGCAGGAGGCAAGCGAGAAAGTTGCAAAAGCTCCTCCGGGAACTTACGATATCATTTTGATGGATGTGATGATGCCGGTGATGGATGGACTTACGGCGACGCGCAAAATTCGTGCGATGGAGTCTTCGGATATCGGGGCGATTCCGATTCTTGCGATGACAGCGCAGTCTACCGCAGAGAGTTATGAAGAGTGTCGGGAAGCCGGGATGACTGGATATCTGACAAAGCCAATCAACCCGGAAGTGATGGTGAAAGAGATTTTGCGGGTTTGTGAAGTTTGCAAAGACCAATAAAAGGAAATGTAAAAGAGAATAAAGAATAAACGAAAATAAAAGAAAACGTAAAAGAGAATAAAAGGGAAAAGAGTGTGACGGATTATGAGAGAAAAAGAGATAAAAGGAACCCTTTTTTCCAATCAGGCGCTGTGGTGGTTGATTGCGCCACTTGTGGTGGAGCAGATTCTGGCAGTGACGGTCGGAATGGTGGATACGGTGATGGTTTCAAGTGCGGGAGAGGCGGCGACATCTGGTGTCTCTCTGGTGGATATGATAAACACGCTGATCATCAATATTTTTGCGGCGATAGCGACGGGAGGAGCTGTTGTATCGTCGCAGTATCTGGGACAGAAGGACAAGAATAAGGCGTGTCAGGCGGCAGATCAGTTGCTTTTGATTACGGGAATTATCGCAGTCGGTATCATGGTGTTGTGCCTGATTTTCCGCAGACCGTTTCTTTCGATTTTGTACGGAGAGATTGAGGCGGATGTCATGCAGAATGCGCTGATTTATCTGATTCTTTCTGCCTTATCCTATCCGTTTCTGGCAGTGTACAATTCATGTGCGGCGCTGTTTCGATCGATGGGAAACTCCAGAATTTCGATGCAGGTTTCGATTCTGATGAATGTGATGAATGCAGTGGGCGACTATGTATTCATTTTTGGATTCCACTGGGGCGTGGCAGGTGCGGCACTTGCTTCTCTGATTTCGAGAATGACTGCCTGCGTGATTCTTTATCTGAGACTGAGAAATCCGGTGCTCGACATTCATGCAGGGGCACATGGAATTCACTGGGATGGAAGAATGATTCACAGGATTTTGAATATCGGAATTCCGAGCGGAGTGGAGAATAGTATCTTCCAGCTTGGACGAGTGCTCGTCGTCGGTATCATTGCGGGATTTGGAACGATCCAGATTGCAGCAAATGCAGTTGCAAATAACCTCGACTCGATGGGCGTGCTTCCGGGAAGTGCGATGAATTTGGCGATGATTACGGTGATTGGTCAGTGTGTCGGAGCGGGGGACTACGATCAGGCGCAGTATTACACGAAGAAGCTGATGACGGTGACGTATGCGGTTAATATGGTGACTTGTCTTGCGGTGCTTGGAGCGATGCCGATGATTCTGAATCTGTACGGATTGTCGGATGAGACACTTGCGCTTGCATCGACGCTGGTGTTGATTCATGATGGCTGTGCGATCCTTTTGTGGCCGTCGGCATTTACGCTGACGAGTGTTCTGCGTGCGGCAAATGATGTGAAGTTCCCGATGGTGGTCTCGATTGGATCAATGATCGTTTTTCGAATTGGATTGAGCTATATCGTCGCAATTGGAATGGGACTCGGAGCGATCGGTGTGTGGATTGCGATGGTTGTGGACTGGATTGTGCGCGCGTCGTTCTTTATCTGGCGTTATCGCAGTGGAAGGTGGAAGATCTATTATCGCGCGGAGTAAGAGTGTGGGACTAGATTGATTTCGTTTGGGAATGTCATTCGATTTATGTGTGCGTGCATATGTAGCGAGCTGTCTGTGAACAATCTTAGACAACTAAAGCGGGAAAGTCGTTGCCGAAGCAACCGCGCCTCGGCGCAAGAATGTGCCAAGGCACATTCTTTTTTTTAGATCATTCAAATCAGGCTTCCGATCAGGTAGACCACAAACGAGGCGATCCATGCGATTGCGCATTGCATCAGGACAACGGCGAAGGCCCAGCGTCCGCCGAGTTCTCTGCGGATGCTCGCGATCGCGGCGACGCACGGGGTGTAGAGCAGGCAGAAGACAAGCAGGCTACCGGCTGAGAGTGGACTGATCGTGGATGTCAGAATCGCGGTGCTTCCAAACAGGACGGAGAGCGTTGCGACAACACTCTCTTTTGCCATGAATCCGGTGATCAGCGCGGTGGAGATCCGCCAGTCGCCAAATCCCATCGGGGCGAAGAGCGGGGCAATCATACCGGCTACGCAGGCGAGGATGCTGTCTCTCGAGTCGGTGACGATGTTCAAGTGCAGGTCGAATGTCTGCAAGAACCAGATTGCGAGTGTCGCCATGAAGATCACGGTGAACGCTTTCTGGAGAAAGTCTCTTGCTTTGTCCCAGAGCAGGTGACCGACGTTTTTTGCTCCCGGCATGCGGTAGTTTGGCAGTTCCATGACAAACGGAACGGCTTCTCCGCGAAACAGCGTCTGACCGAAAATGAGTGCCATGAGAATTCCCATAAAGATTCCGCCAAAGTAGAGGATCGCCATCACAAGTGCGCCATGTTTTGGGAAGAAGGCACTTGCGAAAAATGCATAGATCGGCAGTTTTGCGGAACAGCTCATGAACGGAGTCAGAAGAATTGTCATCTTGCGGTCACGCTCAGATGGGAGTGTTCGACTCGCCATGACACCGGGAACCGTGCATCCGAATCCGACAAGCATTGGGACAATGCTTCGACCGGACAGACCGATTTTACGGAGCAGTTTGTCCATCACGAAAGCGACGCGCGCCATGTATCCGCTGTCTTCAAGCATCGAGAGGAAGAAGAACAGCGTGACGATAACAGGCAGGAAGCTCAGCACACTGCCGACACCGTTGAAGAGACCGTCAATCACGAGAGATTGGAGGACATCACTGACGTTCCAGGCAATCAGGAGATTCTGAACGAGGTCGGACAGCGCAGAGATGCCTGCATCGAGGAGCGACGAGAGGAAAGCACCGATGACCCCAAATGTCAGGTAGAAGACGAGCCCCATGATGCCGACAAAGCAGGGGATTGCAGTATATTTTCCGGTCAGGATGCGGTCAATCTGTACGCTTCGCAGATGTTCTTTACTTTCTTTCGGTCGAACAACCGAGGCATCGCAGACTTTTCCAATGAAATCGAAGCGCATGTGGGCGATCGCAGCGGAACGGTCAAGACCGCGCTCTTTCTCCATCTGGCAGAGAATGTGCTCAAGTGTCTCCTGCTCGTTCTGATCGAGGTGCAGACTTTTTAAGATCAGTGGATCGCCTTCCGCAAGCTTTGAGGCGGCAAAGCGCAGGGGAATATCGGCGCGCTTGGCGTGGTCCTCAATCAGATGCATGATTGCGTGCAGACAGCGGTGAACCGCACCACCGTCGTCATTAACATCGCACAGGTCCATTTTTCTTGGACATTCCTGATACTTTGCGACGTGGACGGCGTGGGAGATCAGCTCGTCAATTCCCTCGTTCTTGGATGCGGAAATCGGGATCACCGGGATTCCGAGCATTTCCTCCATCTTGTTGATCATGACGGAACCACCGTTGGCTCGCACTTCGTCCATCATGTTTAATGCGAGAACCATCGGAATGTCAAGCTCCATCAGCTGCATCGTCAGATAGAGATTTCGCTCGATGTTTGTCGCGTCGACGATGTTGATGATTCCCTTCGGGTGATCGCGCAGGACGAAGTCGCGGGTCACAAGCTCCTCGCTCGAGTAGGGCGACATCGAGTAGATGCCGGGAAGGTCGGTCACGAGGGTGTCTTTGTAATTTCGGATCACTCCATCTTTTCGGTCGACAGTCACGCCTGGGAAGTTTCCGACATGCTGGTTTGAGCCAGTCAGCTGATTAAACAGGGTGGTTTTTCCACAGTTCTGATTTCCGGCAAGTGCAAAAGTCAGGATTGTCCCGTCAGGGAGTGGGTTCTCTGTGGATTTCTCGTGGAAGCGTCCGCCCTCTCCGAGTCCCGGATGAGGAAGGGTTTCCGCATCCGGAGCCGGCATTGGAGGGATCATCTTTGCATCCCGAATGTTCTCAATTTCGATTTTTTCTGCATCCGCTAAACGCAGGGTCAGTTCATAGCTGTGAATCCGAAGTTCCATCGGATCGCCCATGGGAGCATATTTCACCATGGTAACCTCGCCTTTTGGAATCAGACCCATATCGAGGAAGTGTTGGCGCAGTGCGCCCTCTCCCCCGACAGAGCGGATTGTAGCAGTTTTTCCGATTGGTAAGTCTCGCAGTGTCATCTCTGTACCTCTTCTGTATGAAATCGTAGTGTGAAATAACTGAAAATACTTGATTATTGAGAAAAACTATCAATAATCAAAATAACCGTATGAAAAAACAGCAGATTTGTCAAGTATTATTTCTGTTCTTCCTGACTGCAAATCGCGAGCCGGTGCTGATATTTTTCCCGGGTCGCAAGTCCACCGCGAATGTGGCGCTCGGACTTGTTGATGTTTAAGACGATCCGGGCGCGGGCAGCGAGGGATGGATTGATATGTTCAAGCCGGTCTGTCACATCCTTGTGAACCGTGCTCTTGCTGATTCCGAATTTTTTTGCAGTCTGACGTACTGTGGCATTGTGGTCGATGATGTAATTGGCGATTGCAACCGCCCGCTCTTCAATATAATCTTTCATGAATGTCCTTCCGAACACGTTTTTTACATCCTATTAGAAAAAAAGGAAAAGTATGTGTGAAACAGGGAAACTTGTAAGTTGTTTTGAGGAAAACTTGTTGAGGAGATTTTTTTTAAACGAAAAGACAAATAACTCAAAATGTCCGCGTGATAAAAACATTTGTATTTTAAAGGCGAATTGTGTATAATAGAACAGAAAAATCTATACAGAAAGAAGAAAAATCTATGAAAAAGCTGTTTGAGGCATGGAATCAGATCAGTCTGGTAAAACGGATTGTGGTAGGTCTGATCATCGGAACAGTTCTGGGTCTTGTGTGTCCCGGAACAGGGGGAGTTGCAATTCTTGGTGATGCGTTTGTCGGAGCGCTGAAGGCGGTGGCACCGCTTCTGGTCTTCTTTTTGATCGTCAGTTCGCTCTGCTATTCCGGAAAGAGTCACGGTGGTGTGATCCGGACCGTTATCATTCTTTACATGTTCAGCACTTTTCTTGCGGCTGTGATTGCAGTCGTATCGAGCATGCTGTTTCCGGTATCCCTGACGCTGAGCGCGGAGGCAGCTGATATGTCAGCACCGCAGGGAATCGCGGATGTGCTGAGAAATCTGTTAATGAATATTGTGTCGAATCCAGTGAAATCCCTGATGGAGGCAAATTATATCGGAATTCTGTTCTGGGCAGTTCTGCTCGGTTTCGGTCTGCGCGGTGCCGGGGAGGCGACGAAAAAGATGCTCAATGATCTTTCGGGTGCTTTTTCAAGGGTTGTGACCTGGATCATCAGCTTTGCACCGTTTGGTATCCTCGGTCTTGTATACAACACGGTGTCGACGAATGGTCTGTCAGCATTCACCGAGTATGGAAAGCTGCTCGCGGTGCTTGTCGGCTCGATGCTCTTTATCTACTTTGTGACGAACCCGATTCTTGTATTCTGGTGCATCCGCAAGAATCCGTTCCCGCTGATCTTCAAGTGCCTGAAAAAGAGTGCGATCACTGCATTCTTCACGAGAAGCTCTGCTGCGAATATCCCGATCAACATGGAAGCCTGTGCGGAGATGGGACTTGATAAGGATACCTACTCTGTAACGATCCCGCTCGGCTCTGCGATTAATATGGACGGAGCAGCGATCACGATCACGGTAATGACGCTTGCGACGGCACACACACTGGGAATCAATGTGGATATTCCGAGTGCGATTGTCCTGAGTATTCTTGCAACGCTCTCCGCATGTGGAGCATCCGGCGTCGCAGGCGGTTCCCTGCTTCTGATCCCGATGGCATGTGGACTCTTTGGAATTCCGAATGAAGTCGCTATGCAGGTTGTTGGAATCGGATTCATCATCGGTGTGATTCAGGATTCTGTTGAGACGGCACTGAATTCTTCCTCAGATCTTCTTTTGTCTGCTTCCGCAGAGTTCAGACAGTGGAGAAGAGAGAATAAGGAGATTGTTTTTTAGGACATCAGGTTCTGTGAGAGAAAATCAGGTTCAAGGGGGAACCGGCAGGAGAGTTGTGCCGGTTTCCCCTTTATTATTTCATCAGAAGGGGATTGTTTCCCTTCCTGAGAAAGTTTGCGATATCCCCACTTTTACAAGAGAGGGACATCCGCTCTGAGTTATATTTGGTTTTACAATCCCTTGATTTTATGGTATGCTTGACGATGTTTTTATGGTTCATGGCAAGATTTGGAATTCGATGAAGAAAGGAAAATTGCGCCATGTTCCCCGTGATTTTTTGTTACGAAAATATGAAAGGACATAGAAATTTATGTTACAGACAATTGAGACAATCAACACCGCCGTGAATAATTTCATCTGGGGAGTTCCGGCGATGGTCTGCATTATAGGTGTAGGACTTTATCTGAGTCTTCGCACCCGGTTTCTCCAGATTCGGAAATTCCCTTACGCAATTCGCACGACAATCGGACGAATGTTCCGCAAGAAAAATGCCTCAGACGGAGCAATCACCCCGTTTCAGGCAGTGTGTACCGCACTCGCGGCGACGGTTGGAACGGGAAATATCGCAGGTGTAGCGGGAGCAATCGCAATCGGCGGTCCGGGAGCGGTCTTCTGGATGTGGGTTTCTGCAATGCTCGGCATGTGCACAAAGTTCGCGGAGGTAACGCTTGCCGTTCATTTCCGTGAGACGAATGCGGAGGGCGATCAGGTCGGCGGTCCGATGTACTATATCAAGAACGGACTCGGCAAGAAATGGATCTGGCTTGCTTATCTCTTTTCCGCATTCGGTGTGCTGACCGTATTCGGAACCGGAAATGCGACTCAGGTAAACACCATCACGACTGCAATTAACTCTGCACTTCTGAACTATCAGGTGATCACAGAGGAGAATGTCAGAATGTCGAATCTGATTATCGGTGTGCTGATCGCTGTTCTCGTCGCTCTGATTCTGCTTGGAGGAATCAAGCGAATCGGACAGGTTACGGAGAAGCTCGTTCCATTTATGGCTCTGCTCTACATCATCTTGGCACTTGGTGTAGTTCTTGTGAACTTCCGCGTTGTTCCGCTTGTGTTCACTTCCATCTTTGAGGGAGCATTTAAGCCGGCATCGGTTACGGGCGGACTTGTCGGAAGCATGTTTATGAGCATGAAGAAGGGCGTTTCCCGCGGTATCTTCTCGAATGAGGCGGGACTCGGAACAGGATCGATCGCTCATGCATGTGCGGATACGAGAAAACCGGTCAAGCAGGGGATGTTTGGAATCTTTGAGGTGTTCACTGACACGATTCTGATCTGCACCCTGACTGCTCTCGTCATTCTTTGCAGTCAGGTGTCAATCGCTTACGGAGAGCCGGCAGGCGCAGAGCTGACGATTCAGGGCTTTACATCCACCTACGGCAACTGGGTATCGATTTTCACCGCAGTTGCAATGTGTTGCTTCGCGTTCTCAACGATCCTCGGCTGGGGACTTTACGGAGCACGATGCATTGAGTTTTTGTTTTCTGAGCGCGTGATTCGCCCGTTCATGGTGGTGTATTCCCTCGTTGCAATTCTCGGTGCGACCGCAGATCTCGGTCTGATGTGGAACATTGCGGAGACGTTCAACGGACTGATGGCAATCCCGAACCTGATTGCGCTCTTCCTGCTCGCAGGAACGGTTGTGAAGCTGACACAGGAGTATTTTGCAGGAAATGATCAGTAGGATATCAGTAGAATGATTCGTAGAAGCAGAATGATCAGTGAAATGATCGGCAGATCGAGCAGATTGAAAAACGTTTTATAAAAACCCTTCATAAACCTTCAAAAAAGTTTGTTCAGGCGAATTTTTTCAGGTTGTCCAGAATGTTTTCGGACGATCCATGAAAAAATTCGCCTTTTTTGTTCTGGCGTTGACTTTCTTTTCTTCTGCCTGTAAGATACGCACTAACACCGAAGCGCAGGAAAAAAGAAAAACAGAAAACGCAGAAGAAAATGCAGAGTTTGAGAGGGCGCGGACGGGAAAGAGGAGGACATGATTATGAGAAAAAGACAAATGCTTACATGGATCACGGCGGTAACACTCGGAATGAGCCTTTTAAGCGGATGTTCCAAAAGCTCCGGACAGGCAGAGAACACAACAACTGCTGGCAGTGCAGTTTCAAGTTCCGCTGAGATGAAGACGAGCGAGACAAGTGGAAACAACGATTTGAAGGTTGTCCGTGAAGCAGTCATGTCCAACAACTTAGACCAGTGGCTTGCAATCATCGGAACGGAAAAAGGATTTTTTGAGGATGAGGGCATTAAACTTGAAGTCACGGAGTTTGCAGCAGGAATCAACACAGTGGACGCAATTGTGACCGGGCAGGCAGATATTGGAGTTCTCGCTGATTATGCGGCAGTCAACCGAATCGGAAATACACAGGACAAGACGAATTTGAGAATTCTGTTTCGTCTTGCACAGGGCGCAGGAAATTCTCTTTACGTGAATCCGGACAAGGTAAAAGACCTCTCCGATCTGGCAGGGCAGGGTTTCCTGACTCTCCCGGGAACTGCATGGGATTACTGGAATGCAGTGACTTATGAGAAGGCAGGAATTCCTGAGGATCAGCAGAATCTTGTGAGAGTCGACAGCTCTCAGGCAGGTCTTGTGGTGATGACGACCGGTCAGGGCGTGGCGTTCTGGGCTGGCGGAGTCGATGCAAAGAAGCTTGAGGAAGCCGGAATGAAACCGCTCGTATCGATGGATGAGATTGGACTCTACACAGACCAGTATCTGATCAGCTCAACGGAGTATCTCGCAGAGAATCCGGAGACGATTGAGAGCTTTGTGAAGGCGCTCAAGACGACTCAGGAGTGGGTTGAGGAGAATACCGATGAGGCATCCGAGATTCTTGAGAACAAGCTGAAAGTTCCGAAACAGCAGTTTATTGACAAATTTGGCAATTACAAGATGGATCTCGACTTCCCGGAGGAGGCTGTGGAGCATTTTGACGGCATTAAGGCGTGGGCACTTGAAAATGGAAAGTTTGCAAAGGACTATGATGTGAACGATTTTACCGATCTGACTGCAATCAAAAAATTATATCCGGATAAGGTGGCTGAGTGATATGTACCTTGAACTGAAAAACATTAATAAAAAATTTGGAGATTATCAGGCATCGGATCAGGTGTCCTTCTCAATAGAAAAAGGAACGCTCGCAGCTCTTCTTGGACCGAGCGGAAGCGGAAAGACGACGATTCTCAGAATGATTGCAGGTCTCGAACATCAGGACAGCGGAGATGTCTTCATTGATGGTGTCTGTGTCAACGATGTGCCGGTCGAGAAGCGTGGAATCGGATTTGTATTTCAGAACTATGCGCTCTTTCCCTATATGACCGTCTACGACAACATTGCGTATGGACTGAAACTCAGAAAGCAGGATAAGGAGACGATCAAAAAGCGAGTGACAGAACTTCTCGATCTTGTCGGTCTTCCGGGACTCGAAAATCGTCTCCCGGGACAGCTCTCAGGTGGACAGAGACAGCGCGTCGCATTTGCCCGTGCGCTTGCTCCAGATCCTCAGCTTCTGCTTCTCGATGAGCCGTTTGCGGCGATTGACGCGAAAGTCCGCAAGGAACTGCGCGCATGGCTCAAGCAGATGGTCGAACAGCTCGGCATCACGAGCATTTTCGTCACCCATGATCAGGATGAGGCAGTCGAAGTCGCGGATGAGATCATTGTGACGAACCGTGGAAGAGTCGAGCAGAGCGGAACACCGATTGAGATCTACAAGAATCCGAAGACTCCGTTTGTCGCCCAGTTTATCGGAGAGTCGATTAAGTTAGAGGGATACGACAAACTCAAGGGATTCTCTACAAAATTCGGAGAGTCCGAGGCAGTGATCCGACCGGAGTTTGTCAAGGCAGTGCGCATCGGGGAGGCGGTTGATTTTCCGAGTGCCTACGAGCACGGTGTTGTCGAGGAGACTGCATTCCGTGGAAGTTACACGGAACTTCAGATCAATGTGAAGGGATTGAAGATTTCAGCATCGTGGGGACTTGAGGAGGAACCGTTAAAGCGTGGCGATGAGGTGGATGTGCTGATTTACCGGCTCTATGTGTTCCATGACGGGGAGGCACATCTTCTGAAGAATGAGCTTCTGACCCCGGGTGATGTGTTCTATATTTAGTCAACCTATATTTGGTCAACAGAATGAACGACATTTGATGAAGGACGAACGACATCATGGAATAAGTGATGATTGATGAACGATGTTGTGTTATGAAATCAAATCATCATGGAATCGAACCAGGAATGGGAGAATACGAGAGACGAGAGAGCGGAGGTGTTTGGTGTGAAAAAGGGCATCAATCAGATTTTAAAATGCGGGGCAGTGACCTGGATTCTGCTTCTGGTGATCTGGCAGATCGGATCACTTTTCTATACAGATGATTTTCTTCCGGGACCGGCGACGACGTTCGCGGGGGCTGGGGTTTTGATAGAGGATGGAACGCTTGCGACGGATATTTCCGTCAGCCTTCAGCGAGTGCTTCGCGGATGGTTGCTCGGCGTGATTTTTGCAGTTCCGGTTGGGCTTTGCATCGGCAACTTCAAGAAAGTCGGATGGGTGTTGGAGCCATTCTTAAATTTCTTCCGTTTTGTGCCGGCGATCGGATTTATCACGCTGTTTCTGATGTGGTTTGGAGTGGGAGAAAATTCTAAGACTGCGCTGATCTTTTATGCGGTGATCTTCCCGGTAATGATCAACACGATCGCGGGAGTACGGGCAGTTGACCAGTCTCTCGTCGAGGCATCCCGCTCGCTCGGGGCATCCGGCCGGACGATCTTTTTCACGGTGATTGCACCGTCGGCAATTCCTCAGATTTTTACCGGTGTTCGCCTGGGACTCAGCGGAGCGATTATCTGCATTGTGGCAGCGGAGATGCTTGCAGCGTCCGAGGGTATCGGATATCTGATTTATACTTCTCGTCTGTATTACAAGACCGATTGGATCTTTATTGGAATTTTCACGCTTGGATTTCTCGGATTTCTTGCAGACCGGGTTCTGCTGTTTGCGGGAAGGAAGTTTTTGTATCGGTTTGGAGTGAGATAGGAATAGGAAAGGTCTCCTTGGAATAGATTAGTAGTACACAATCTGTTCCTGGGAGGCCTGTTTTTATGAAAAAAGGGGGAAATCTACTGCTGACAGGCTGTTTGATTCTCTGGGTGCTTGTCGTGCATGTGATGACTGGATGCAGTGTGACAAGGGAAAACAAGGACAAGGTGCGAGATCTGGATTTTACAGTGACTGCGGTGGAGGATTTGCCGGAAGAGCTGAGAAAACTGACGGAGGAAAAAAAGATAGCTCCATTTAAGCTGACATACACGAATGACGGTGGACTTTACATAGCGGTTGGATATGGCGAACAGCCATCCGGCGGATACAGCATTGCGGTGAACGAGCTGTATCTGACGGAAAATGCGATCGTCATTGATACGGAATTAAAGGGACCGGAAAGTGCCGAGGAAAGTGGAGCGGAGAAATCCTATCCATATGTGGTTGTTCAGACGGAGTATCTCGAACAGCCCATTATTTTTCAGTAGGCTCTGTGAGAGCCGGGCGGGGGAGAAATTCATTTTTGAATTTCTCCCTTGTCATTTCTATAAGGTCACGTTCCGGCTGACCGAGATAAGCTCCTTTTCGAGTCCAGACCTGAACATCCCAGGTCACAGGTTCAGCACCGAGAGAGAAGAGCTCGACGGGTTCTTTCGATTTTGTCAGGCAAATGATCTGGTAAGGCATGATTGCGACACCCATGCCGGTAGTAGCCATCTGAAAACTTGTGACATTGCTGGAGAATTCCATTTTGACAGGCGGTCGGATGTGGCTTGTTTTAAACAATTCATTTGTGGCATAGCGAATTCGGTGCTGGGGATGAAGCAGGAAAAATGGTGTGTTTTTGAATGTGCGAAGATCCACACTGGACGGATGACCGGGCAGACGCTGGTTATCGAGAACATATCCTTTACGGGCGACAAGGACAAGCTCTTCCTGATAGAGTGGTTGCATCTCGATACCGGAAAAAGACTCTTCGCCATATACGGGAAGAAAGACGAGATCGATTCGTCCCTCTCGCAGTGCTTCGGTCAGCTTGTATCCGCTGTCAGTCAGAATCGTCACTTCAATACCGGGATAGCGCTCCGAAAACTGAGGAAGCAAACGCGGGATCATATGGGATGCGCGTTCTCTGGAGGTTCCAATGCGAAGCGTTCCGGTCATGTGATGCGTAATGTCGCGAAAGACTTTCATCAGCTGATCGTTTTCCAGAAGAATTCGACGAGCAGTCTCGATATAGTGTTCCCCGGCAAGCGTTAAAGTCAGCGGTGTCGTGGAGCGGTCAAAAAGCTGAATTCCAAGCTCTTTTTCGGCTTTCTGAATATAATGGCTCAATGCAGACTGGGAGATAAAGAGTGCGTCGGCAGCCTTGGTGATATTTCGATACTGTGCAACAGTGGTGATATATTGCAACTGTCTGAAGTCCATAAAATTACATTTCTCCTTCCCTAAGTTTTCATTTTCATAGAAATGTCTTAAAAAACAAAAATGCGTAGTCAAAGCATATTCTTTATTTTTTAAATACGCCACTTATGTATCGCCATCTTATTGACATCATTTCCGATCTGATTTTATCTATAATTTCAGTGTATCACGAAGCTTTCGCGTTTGCAAGAAAATATCATGAGTAAAAACTCATGGTAATTAAGAAGATAATGACATTTTACAACTGAATGCACACTTGCTATAATTGAATTATCAAATGAGAGATACAAAACCTCGGAGATTTGAAAGTTGAGCGAACATAGCACGGATGATAGCACATTTCATAGGGCTTTAGTCAGTACCATATTTCACATGTAAAGGAGAAGCGTTATCATGGCTCAGAACTTAACGAGAAAGATTCTTGCGGCGCACCTTGCAAAATCGTCTGATATGATTCCCGGCGAGGAAATCTATCTGAGGGTAGATCAGACTTTAACTCATGACATCAACGCGGTTATGACCTATCTTGCATTTGAGGCGATCGGCATCGACCGCATCGGTGTAGAGAAGGCAGTCAGCTACCTCGATCACAACCTGCTGTATCTGGACTTCAAGACTCCGGATGACCACATCTATTTACAGTCGGCAGCAGAGCGTTTTGGTGTACATGTTTCCCGTCCGGGTAACGGAATCTGCCATGCCGTTCAGGTATCCCGTTTCGGCGCACCTGGCAAGCTTTCTATGGGTGGTGACAGCCATACTCCTCACGGCGGTGCAATTGGTATGCTGTGTATCGGTGTTGGTGGTATGGACATCGCGACAGCAATGACCGGTGTCCCGATGAGACTGAAAATGCCGAGAGTCATCAAGGTAAATCTGACCGGAGAACTTCGTCCGGGTGTAAACTCCAAGGAAGTTATTCTTGAGATGCTTCGCCGTGTAACGATCAAGGGCGGTCTCGGAAATGTGTACGAGTATGTAGGACCGGGTGCAAAAACTCTTGAAGTTGCCCAGCGTGTGACGATCACAAACATGGGTGCAGAGATGGGGGCGACGACCTCGATCTTCCCGGCAGATGAGCAGGTTCGCAAATTTATGAGATCTCAGGGACGTGAAGATGAATTTGTAGAGATGCTTCCAGATGAGGGCTGTGAGTACGACGGTGAGATGGAGATCAATTTGAGCGAGCTTGAGCCGTTGATCGCCTGCCCGCATCAGCCGGACAATGTGATTCCGTTAAAAGATGTAGAGAAAAAGAAAGTACAGCAGGTTTTCATCGGAAGCTGCACCAATGCCAGCTATTCCGATATCGCGAAGGCAGCTCTGGTGTTCAAGGGAAGACATGTAAGTGAGGATGTGAGCTGTACCTGCGCGATCTCTTCCAAACAAATTTACAAGCTTCTGATGCGTGATGGCTATATTGATATGTTGTTAGATGCCGGCGTAAGACTTCTGGAAATTGCCTGTGGACCGTGCTGCGCCATTGGCCAGTCTCCGGCAACCAAGGGTGTGGCGGTGCGTACTTCCAACCGTAACTTCAAGGGCCGTGCAGGCAACCCGACCGCGGAAATTTATCTGGTAAGCCCGGAAAGTGCTGCGGCTACCGCCATCACCGGAACCTTTGCAAGCGCGGAGGATATCCTTGGCAGTGACCTGTCCGTTCTGACAGAAGTAAAAGAACCGGAGGAGTTCCCGGTAGATGATTCCATGATCATCAAACCACTTCCGGAGGAAGAGGCAAAGCAGGTTGAGGTTATAAAGGGACCGAACATCAAGTTCCTTCCGATTCCGGAGCAGCCAACCGAGCATCTGTGCGTTCCGGTCAGCTTAAAGACTGTGGATAACATCACTACTGATGATATCACTCCGGCCAGCGCAGAGTTCTCCAGCATGCGTTCCAACATTCCGCTCATGAGCCAGTACTGCTATCACCGGTATGATCCGGAGTTCGCGGCCAGGGCAAAGGAGCTGGGACAGAGCATCATCATCGGCGGCGAGAACTACGGCCAGGGATCTTCCCGTGAGCACGCAGCCATCAATCCGATGTACCTGGGTGTGCGTGCCGTCATCGCAAAGAGTATTGCGCGGATTCATAAGGGAAACCTGATCAACCACGGCATTATCCCGATGATCTTTGAGGATCCGGCAGATTACGACAAGATTGAGCAGGGTGATGAGCTGGAGATTAACGGACTGTTAGAGCAGATGCAGAAGAAAGAGGTGGAAATTCGCGACAATACGAAAGGAATTACCTTTAAAGCGCGTCTGGAGCTTTCTGAGAGCGAGTTAGAAGTGATCTCCTGCGGCGGACAGCTTCGGTACCTGAAAAAGCAGCTTGGAAACGAATAAAAATCCGATTGGGAACAGGTATGTAACGAACCTATGTGCAGATTCAGAAAATGCCTTCTACGGTATTGATCTATTGTGACAATGATGTGTTCTGTGATGAAACAGAGATATTTGCGGGACGGCTTTTAAAGGCAGGAGTTCCGGTTTATGCAAGAAGATTTTTCCACAGCAATCACGGATTTACTGTACAGAGAAAAGGGGAATATGAGCAGGCGGAATCCATGATTTTCCATGCGCTTGCGGCAATGAAGGCAGAAAAATAGTTACTGCCGCAACACGTAAACAGCAACAAAAAATAAATTGAACAAGAGATCCGGGGAAGTCTGTGATGATTTCCCGGATCTTTTTCTGTATTTTAGAAGCATGTGCCTGCCTGGCATTCATTGTGCTCGGCTATTTGATAGATAAAAAACATTATTAGTTTAAAAAATATCATTAAATGCAAAATACCTATATACGCGGCATCCTTTTCTGTATTAGACCACAGGCCGGTTTTTCCTTATACTGTGCGTAGGAAGTATAAATGAGAATTTCTCGCAGATATATGCAGAAAAAATGGAGGTTGGATATGAAGGTTGAAGAAGCATACAGCTATAAAACAGCGTCATCCAAGTTAGTCCAGGTGGCAGAGATCGCGTCACGCTACAAGGGAAGACCGGAGATGCTGATGAAGGTGATCATTCAGGTACAGAAGATCGTTCCGGCGTTTTCCGCGTCGGTAGCATCGGTGATCGCAAGAGAAATGGGGATCCCGCAGACGGATGTGTACAGCTTTGTGACGTTTTACGCCATGCTTTCGGTCAAGCCGAGAGGAAAATACATCATCCGTATGTGTAAGAGCGCCCCGTGTCATGTAAAAGGAGCGAAGGAGATCGTTCGGGCGTTGGAAGACCTTTTGCATATTAAAATGGGAGAGACCACGGAGGATAACCGGTTTACCCTGGAATATTGTCCGTGCCTTGGCATCTGTGAGGTTTCACCGGCCATCATGATCAACGAAAAAACGTATGGCAACCTGACACCGGACAGTGTGCGGTCCATTGTGAAAATGTATATCCGTGAGGAGGTGGAAGACTGATGGAAGAGACGATCGTACTGTTACGCAATAAGGGAAAGATCAATCCGAAGAGTGCGGTGGATTATGTGAAAACCGGCGGCTATGAAGCATTGCGCAGGGCACTTTCCATGAACGGTGCTGAGATCATTGAGGAGTTGAAGAAGGCAGGACTCCGGGGACGCGGCGGCGCAGGGTTTCCGACCTATCGGAAGCTGCAGTTTGCTTACGACGCGCCGGGTGATGTGAAATATATTGTCTGCAATGCAGACGAGGGGGAGCCGGGTACCAACAAGGACCGTATTTTATTAAGCACGGATCCATGTGCCATTTTAGAAGGCATGGCTATTGCGGGAAAGGCAGTGAACGCGCATGTGGGATTCATTTACCTGCGTGCGGAGTATACCTACCTGATGCCGATCCTGGAAGCAGCGATCGCAAGTTCTGTTGAGGAAGGCTGTCTGGGTGAGAATATTTTCGGAAGCGGATTTGATTTTACTGTGACGCTCCGTTCCGGTGCGGGCGCGTATGTCTGCGGCGAGGAGACAGCGCTGTTTGAGTCCATTGAAGGAAAACGAGGAGAGCCGCGGTTCCGCCCGCCGTTTCCGGGAATCAAGGGCCTGTTTGGAAAACCGACTGTCTTAAACAACGTGGAAACGCTGGCCAATATCGCCCCAATCTTCCGAAACGGCGCGGAGTGGTACCGCAGCCTGGGAACGGAAAACAGTCCGGGAACCAAGCTGTTTACCGTTTGCGGCAATGTGAGGCACAGAGGGGTATATGAGTTTCAGATGGGCATCAATTTAAAAGAACTGATCTATGAGGTCTGCGGCGGAATCGAGGATGACCGGAAACTTCTGGCCGTACAGACTGGTGGCGCATCCGGTGCCATCATCAATGCGGAGCAGATTGACATGACGCTGGATATTGATTCGGTGAGTGCTTCCGGCGGTCGTTTGGGCTGCGGAACGATTCTCGTAATCGATGACCGGAACTGTATCATTGACATTGTACGCAACAACCTGGATTTCTTCCGGGATGAGTCCTGTGGAAAATGTACGCCGTGCCGGGAAGGCGGTACCCGTTTGTACCAGCTGATCAGCAAGATCGCAAAAGGACAGGGTAGTGTCCGGGATCTGGATACCATCCAGGATCTTGCGGAGACTATGCGGCTGACGGCCCTCTGCGGACTGGGCCATTCCACGGCGGTGCCGGTGACCAGCAGCATCCAGAACTTTTATTCCCAGTATTTAAGCCATATTGACCGGGATCACTGCCCGGTATGCAGTCAGACAGGAGGAGAGTATTATGATTCATTTGAAGATTGACGGAGAGTGCGTGGAGGTCCCGGAGGGCACCACGATCCTGAAAGCAGCGAGAAAACTGAATGTTCATATTCCGACACTGTGTTACCATGAGGACCAGGCGGTGAAGGCGGTCTGCCGTATCTGCGTGGTGGAGGTGGAAGGTCAGAGGCTTCTCCCGACTGCCTGTAACACACCGGTTTCTGAGGGAATGGTGGTGAAGACTGCATCCCCAAAGGTCATTAAGGCCCGTAAGAATGTGATGGAACTGATCCTGGCGCGTCATCCTCAGGATTGTCTGATCTGTTCCAAGAACGGTTCCTGTGAGCTGCAGAAGGTGGCGAAGGACTTAAATATGAACCGGCCGAACCGTTACGAGCTGACCCTGCGTTCCACCAAGAAGGATGAATCTTCCCCCTGTATTATCCGGGATATGAAGAAGTGCATTCTCTGCGGACGCTGCATGGAAAGCTGCGGCAAGGTGCAGGGTATCCAGGTTATGGCGAAGGAAAACCGTGGTTTCCACACAGAGATCGTGCCGCCTTATGGAAAAGAACTGGTGGATACTTCCTGTGTGGGCTGCGGACAGTGTGTGCAGGTGTGCCCGGTAGGCGCGTTGTCCATCCGTGACAATACCGATGAGGTATACCGTCAGATGGCAGCCGGTAAGACCATGGTGATCCAGATGGCACCGTCTGTCCGCATCAACCTGGCAGAGGCACTGGGGCAGAAGGCTGGAACGGTTTCTACCGGAAAAATTGTGCATGCATTAAAGAAAATCGGGTTTGACAAGGTATTTGATTCGGATTTCAGCGCGGACTTAACCATCATGGAAGAGGGAACAGAGTTTTTGAAACGCTTGAAAGAGGGGGGAAGCCTGCCGATGCTTACTTCCTGCTGTCCGGCCTGGGTGAAATACTGCGAGACTTATGGTCCGGATCTTCTCCCGCATCTTTCCACGGCAAAATCCCAGCAGCAGATGTTTGGAAGCGTCATTAAGACTTATTTTGCGGAGAAAGAGGGACTGAAGCTGGAGGATATCTGCAGCGTGTCCGTGATGCCGTGTACCGCGAAAAAGTTTGAGTGCAAGCGCCCGGAGATGAAGGACGATGTGGATATTGTTATTACGGTGATGGAACTGGCGAAGATGATCCGCACCGCGGGCATTGACTTTGACAACCTGGAGGATTCGGAGTTTGATGTTCCCTTCGGACTTGGAAGCGGAGCCGCACAGATTTTCGGCATCACAGGCGGCGTTATGGAAGCGGCCCTGCGGACGGTTTACGAGGTCGTGACGGGAGAATCTCTGGATGAGCGTCTGGAATTTACGGCAGTGCGCGGGTTTGAGGGGATCCGTGAGGCGTCCCTGCAGATCGGAGGTCTGACGGTGAAGGTGGCAATTGTGCATGGACTGGCAAACGCAAAGAAAATGCTGGAGCTGGTGCGCGAGGGCAAAGCAGATTACCATTTTATTGAAGTGATGAGCTGCCCGGGCGGCTGCATCGGGGGCGGCGGAAACGCTCCGACGACCTGGAAGAAGCTTGCCGCAAGGCGCGATGCCATCTATCAGGAGGATCGGAACCTTCCAATTCGCAAGTCCCACGAAAATCCGTATGTGCAGCAGATTTACAAAGAATTTTTAGGGGAACCGCTGAGTGAAAAGTCACATGAGCTTTTACACACTCATTATACCAGCCGGAGAGACCTGATCCGCTAAAGAACAGCCGGAACAGGATTGAGCTTTCACAGAAACATAGGATGATACAGCAAAAATCCGGAACGTTGTTTGTAAGAACGCGTTCCGGATTTTTGTTGTCATGAAATCAAAAGAAATGCCAGCAGCAGTTTTCACAGCTTTTTCTCATTTTTAATTACAAGAAAGAAATGCAGACCGGGCTTCCGGTTGGGATGATATGTAAGGTTGGGATCAACTGACCCGTAGCTGTGTCAAACTGAAACTCGATGATGGTATCGCTGTCCTCGTTTGCCACATAGCATTTGCCATTAGGCGCAAAGCAGAAGAAGCGTGGTGTTTTTCCGAGGCATGGCGCAAAGCCGGTATTTTTCAAATATCCGGTAACCGGGTCGATCCGGTAGATGGCTATACTGTCGGTGTAGCGGTTGGAAACCAGAACATACTGGCCGGTCGGGTTTACCATGATCTCGCTGGCGTCAGAATATCCGGTTACCGTTTCCGGTACCGTGGAAAGTTCCTGAAGCGCATTCATTTTTCCGGTAGATTCATCAAACTGGAAGTATAAGACCTTATTGCCCTTTTCTTCACACATGTAAAGCCAGTGGTTGTTTGGATGCATGGCTGCGTGGCGCGGCTCATCCCAGGTTCTGGAATAGAAACGGTCAGTCTCGGTGAAACTTCCGGTTTCATGGTCATATTTTAATGCGCGCATCTGGCCAAAGCCGTGGATGCGTCCCTGCGCGCAGGCGAACAGATAATCCTTCTTCTGATCCCACAGGCACTGGTGGATGGTGGAAACGGCGCCTTCATCTTTTCCTTCGTAAGAAAAGCGGGCAACGACCTCACCAAGGGTTCCGTCTGGATTGCGGTTGATGGTATATAAGGTTCCGCCCTGTAAGGTTGCCACGATGATGTGTTTGTTTTCCCGGTCTACCGTGATATCAACCGGATTTTTGCCGCCGATATCAATGGTGTTTAAATGAACCAGAGTGCCGTCTTCCTGGATTTTATAGCTGGAAACGAGAGTCAGATCCCCGTGCACGCTGTAAAGAAATTCTTTCTTCTGGTCAAAGCACTGAAAACTCGGGTTATCGTCTGTGAACAGACACTGTTTCTGTTTCCAGGTTCCATCTGGAAGAATATCATAGACAACCAGTCCTTTTCCACGGGCGTTGCGAGCTTTGGTTGTTCTGCAGCCGACATATGCGTATTTCATGGTAAAACCTCCTGTGATTTGATTGATAAATGTATGTTGTGCTTAATTATAGAAAGGAAGACAGGATAAGTAAAATTCTTATATTTATATGAGAAAATAAATGAGAAAAAATAACAAAAAGTAAAAATGCACAAAAACAATTTGAAAAATAAGAAGAAATAGACAAAAAATGGAGTGTATGATAAAAAAACGACAACCCATTACCTATTCTGCCATATAAAAATCAATATTTTACCTTATTTATTGTTTTTGATACACTTATGCCATGAAAGACATGTCTAAGATCACAATTTACACCTGCCAGTCAGGAAATATCCAAAACTGCAGGCGAACATACGAGGAGGTTTTTTATGAATATGGCGGTTGTATCACTGCTTGCTCTGGCAGTTGCCATTGTGGCAGGGTTTCTTCTGAAAATCAATGTTGGAATTGTTTCGATCGCGCTAGCCTATCTGATTGGACTTCTTTACGGGATTCCGGCAAAACAGATCATCAGCGGATTCAGTTCTTCCATGGCATTAACCATGATTGGTGTCTTATACCTGTTTGGAATCATCAGCAATAACGGTACGCTGGAAGTTCTAGCGAAAAAGATCACAAAGGTTGCGGAAAAACAGAAATTTTTGTTGTATGTGGCAATGTTCGCGATTGGGGCAATCCTTTCCGGTGTGGGACCTGGCGCGATTCCAACCCTTGCCATTGCTCCGGTTCTGGCGATTCCGGTTGCTTTAAAAGCTGGCATTAATCCGATCTTATTGTCTCTGATCGGTCAGATGGGTGCACAGGCAGTGCGTATGTCACCCATTACCCCGGAAGCGGTCGTTGTTTCCGGTCTGATGACAGAGCAGGGGCTGGATGGAAATACCGTTCCGGCTATGTGGTGTCTGTTTGTTACGGAACTCGCGATGATTGCGGCATCCTTTGTTGTATTCAAGGGATGGAAATTTGAGGAACCGATGAAGGGTATTGAGGAGGAGGAAAATCCGTCCTTCAGCGGCAAACAGTGGATTTCCTTAGTGGGACTTGTTCTGATGATCGTCAGCGTGGTGGTATTTGACTGCAATGTAGGATTAGTAAGCTTTCTCATCGGATCTGCGCTGGTTGTATTGAAATGCGGCGATGATAAGGCAGCACTCAAATCTTTGCCGTGGAATACAATCCTGTTGGTTCTTGGCATGGGAGTTCTGATGAACATTGTGAAGCTGGCAGGTGGCGTGGAACTTTTAGCAAACTCCATTGCTTCGGTATGTACCGACCGGACTGCTTCCCCGTTTATGTGTCTGGCAGCGGGCGTGATGTCGTTCTTTGCGTCGGGACTTGGTGTAGTATTCCCAACCCTTATTCCAACTGTTGGAGGTATTGCGCAGGGGTTAAGCGGAGTAAGTCCGAACGAGCTGATGGCGGCCGTTGTCATTGGCGGTACGGTGGCTGGTTTTACCCCGATTTCCACGGCAGGAGCGCTGATCCTTGCCGGTGTATCCCAGTTTGAGGGCATCCACGACAAGTATCCGCAGAACAAGATGTTTGTGGAATTATTTATGGTATCGTTTATTGCGCTGTTTATCGGTGTAGCATTTGCCGGACTTGGCGTTTACCGGATCATTTGCGGATAAAAATTGACAGCCATTTCCCTGGTCTGCTATACTGGATAGCAGATTGGGAGGTGGCTGTTTTTGGATTCGAAACAATTGCAGTATATATTAAAAGTAGCGGAATGTCAGAATATCACCCGGGCGGCAGAGCAGCTTTATGTATCCCAGCCGGCTCTGAGCAGCTTTATTTCCAAGGTGGAGGAAGAATTGGGGGCAAAGATTTTTAACCGAAGCACAACGCCGCTTACGCTGACCCAGGCGGGTGAGTGCTATGTGAAGACGGCAAAGAAGATGCTGGCGCTGCAGGAAAACCTAAAGGAAGAAGTGCAAAATCTGATTCATTGCAGGGAAGGCGTGATCCGGATTGGACTTTCGGATATGCGCGCGACTTCCCTGCTTCCGTTTGTACTTCCGGAATTTCGGAGGCTTTATCCGAATGTCCGCATTGAAACCGTGGAATCGAGCAGCAGAAATGTGGAAGAAAATGTGAGAAATGGAAATGTGGATCTTGGAATCATCCCGCTTTACCAGGTTGGAACGGATTTTCAGACAAAAATTCTCTACGATGAAGAACTTCTTCTGGTTTCCGGACAGGAACTGCCGGGACATCGGGGGGAAATCCGTCAGTGGGTTAGTGTGGAAGATTTAAATGACCGGGAGTTTGTATTGATGGGGCCCAAAACCAGGATCCGTAAAGCAATCGATGCTATTTTTCTGGAACATGGGGTGAAACCGTCGAACATCATGGAGTCGTCCAACCATATGACGTTATATCTTCTGGCAAGCACGGGGATTGCGCTCAGTGTTGTCCCGGAAGCAACCGTCCGGATGATGAACCCGATCCGGATTCCGCATATCTATTCAATCGGGAAAGCGGGATTTCACTGGAACATTGGCGCGATCTGGAATGAAGACCGGGTACTGAACAGTGCCCAGCAGCAGTTAATTAAATTATTGAAAAGCAGATATCTGTAATGGAAAAATCCAGGAGAGTCCCAATCGATTTTCCTGGATTTCTGCGTTGTTTTTTCGCTTATCCTGAGGTAATATATTACATAGAAAAAATGTAACTATTCAGTAGGTCTGCGCATTTACTGCGCTGACCGTAAGAAAATATAGGATGGTAGGCAAAAATCCCATTGCCGCAGGCAATTTTCATGGATTTTTGCTCGTGACTGTGAAGGTACTGAACAGTTACGAAAAATTGACATCAGGAGGATACAAACATGGCTTGTACAACGATTCTTGTAGGAAAACATGCATCTTATGACGGATCCACCATGATCGCCCGGAACGATGATTCCGGATCCGGTCATTTCACCCCGAAGAAATTTGTGGTGATCCACCCAGAGGAACAGAAGCGGACATACCGTTCTGTACTGTCCCATGTGGAGGTGGAACTTCCGGAGCATCCATACCAGTTTACGGCAGTGCCGAACGCGGTGAAGGGAAAAGGGATCTGGGCGGCCAGCGGCGTGAATGAGAAGAACGTGGCTATGACGGCCACCGAGACTATTACCTCCAATCCGCGGGTTCTGGGCGCAGATCCGCTGGTGGAATACCAGCCTGCGGAGGAGGGGAAAGAGGAAGTGCCGGGCGGCATCGGTGAGGAAGATATTGTATATCTGGTGCTTCCTTACATCAACAGTGCAAGGGAAGGTGTGCTTCGCCTGGGAAGCCTTCTGGAGACCTACGGAACCTATGAGAAGAATGGCATCGCATTCCAGGATCCGGATGAGATCTGGTGGCTGGAGACCATTGGCGGCCATCACTGGATCGCGAAGAAGGTTCCGGATGACCGGTATGTAGTGATGCCGAACCAGTTTGGCATGGATGAGTTTGATCTGGAGGATGCGTTTGGCGAACAGAGAGAGCACCTTTGCTCTGCAGATTTAAGAGAGTTTATCGAGAAGAATCATCTGGATCTGCGCCTGGATGAGGAGAGTGTGTTCTGCCCGCGGGATGCATTCGGAAGCCACACCGATTCAGATCATGTATACAATACGCCCCGTGCCTGGTATATCGAGCGCTGCTTAAATCCGCATACCTTCTCCTGGGATGGAGCAGATGCAGAGTACGGACCGGAGTCCGATGATATTCCATGGAGCCTGGTGCCGGAGAAAAAGCTGACCGTGGAGGATGTTAAATACGTGCTTTCCACCCATTATCAGGGAACACCGTATGATCCGTATACCCATAGCGGAGATCTTTCGGAGCGCGGCAAATACCGTGCGGTTGGCATTAATCGAAATGACTTTGTGGCTGTGATCCAGATGCGCCCGGATCAGCCGGAGGATGCGGCTGTAATCCAGTGGCTGGCTTTTGCCTCTAACGCATTCAATGTGCTGGTGCCGTTTTATGCGCGTGTTTCCGGAACTCCGGAGTATCTTTCCAATACCACAAAAGAGGTTTCCACCGATAATTTCTACTGGAACAGCCGTCTCATTGCTGCCATGACCGATGCCTCCTACGGAACCTCTATTGTCCATGTGGAGCGTTACCAACTGGCAGTCCAGTCGGACGCTTACGCGATCCTGCATAAGTACGACGCACTGATGGAACAGGCAGGTGACGGGGCAGAGCGCGAGATCCTGAGAGAGGATGCGAACCGGGAAATTGCGGAGATGTTAAAGAAAAAGACAGCAGATACTCTGGATAAGGTTCTGTTTGAGCTGAGCAGCCAGATGAAGAATGCCTTTTCCAGATCGGATAACTAACGGATGCGGGAGAGCAGCATGAACGAGAAAGAACTCCGTTATATGAAATGCATTGCAGAGGCCGGGAGCATCCAGAAGGCGGCGGTGCTTTTAGAGAAGAATCCGTCTTCCTTAAGCCGCGCCGTGTACCGGGTGGAGGAGAATATGGATATTATTCTCTTTAAGCGGACTCCGGAGGGGCTTCGCCCCACACCGGAGGGAGAGGTTTATCTGCAGGCAGCAGGTGAGATCCTTGCAATGTATGATGAACTGAAACAAGACGCGGCAAAATAAAAAATGCAGCCGGAAAAGCTTACGCTTTGTCTGGCTGCATTTTTTGTTTGAGAAACCGGATAAATTCTTTGGAGCACCGGGAGAGCAGACGACCGTCCGGATAGCCGATAACCAGTTTCCACGAGGCCTGCAATGCCGGATCAAGGGGGTAACAGGCCAGATTGTCCACACCGGAAAAGAGATTTAAATAACTGTGCGGGAGAAAGGTCACACCCATGCCCGCGGCTGCCAGACGCTTGGCTGTTTCCATGCTTTTGGTAGTGCAGCGGATGTCAGGTTTGATGGAAAGCTGTTCCAGAATGGAATCTGCAACCTGCCGCAGTTTTTGACGGCTGGCTACCATAAGGAAGGACTCTTTTTCCAGAACCCTTAAGTCATAGATGTTTAGCGGACGATAATCCGGAAAGTTATATTTTCGTGACAGGGCAAGCGGCATAACCAGATAGAAATCATCTTCTGCCAGAAGCTCATAGTGGATTGCTTTATTGGGTGTCTCGTAGTGCATGACGGAGAAGTCCAGTTTGCCGGACAGCATAAGCTTATCCAGCTCTGTGGAGTTGTTTTCCTTAAACTGCACGGAGATGTCCGGGTAGAGCTCCTGAAAGGCCGGAAGCACCCTGGGAAGCAGGTAAGTTCCGAGGTTCATGGGAATGCCGAAGGTAAGCTTTCCGCGGCGCATCTGACGGTATTCGTCCAGATCGGCCTCCAGGCGTTTGCAGCGGTCGAGGATCTTTCTTGCGGTATCTAAGTAGTGCAGGCCAAAGGCTGTGGGGACAAGTCCGTCCTGGGTGCGGTCAAAAATGGTTCTTCCAAATTCCTGCTCCACTTTATTTAAGGATTCACTTAAGGATGGCTGGGAGATAAAGAGTTCCTGGGCCGCCCTGGTGATGTTACCGTGTTCCGCAATGGTCAGAATATAAAGAAGTTCATTTTGTGTCATACGGATTCCTTTCTGTGCCAGATCTGAATGCGGCGTCTGGCATTAGCTGGTAGTTCTGAATATGTGATTTTCTGTACTTCAGTTTACCATACATCATGCAAAAATCCTATATGAGATATGCAGAATTATGTATTTTACCTATGAAAATCTCTGTGTTAAGATAAGGCCATAACAAAGAACGAAATCAACATGGAGGGAAAATCATGGAGAAGAATGTAGAGAACGTAAAAGCTGCACAGGAAAAATTCGGGGAGCTGATCCAGTCCGAGTTTGAGCGCATTGAGCGTATGAAAGCAGATAACGAGGTGACCGACTTCGATAAGCTTAAGAAGATCGTGATTGGTGTACTCCCGGGCGATGGCATTGGTCCGATCATCATGAAGCAGGCACTTCGCGTATTAAATGATCTGCTGGCACCGGAAATCGCAAGCGGCCGTATTGAGATCCGCGAGATTGAGGGCATGACCATTGAGAACCGTGCCGCAAAGCTGCAGAGCCTTCCGGATGATGTATTCGAAGAGATCAAAAAATGCAACGTCCTCATCAAAGGACCTATGGTTACCCCGCGTGCCGGCGAGCCGTGGCCGAACCTGGTATCCGCAAACAGCCTGCTGCGCCGTGGCCTCGAGCTGTTCGCAGCAGTCCGTCCGATTAAGATTCCGGACAAGAACATTGACTGGACCTTCTTCCGTGAGAACATTGAGGGTGAGTACATCTGGGGCAACAAGGGCATTCAGGTCAATGATGACCTGGCGGTTGACTTCAAGGTACAGACCAAACAGGGAAGTGAGCGTATCGCAAGAGCTGCTTTCGAGTTCGCAAGAAAGAACGGCAAAAAGAACGTGACTATCGTAACCAAGGCAAACATTGTGAAGTTGGCTGACGGCAACTTTATTAAAGCTGTCCGCAAGGTTGGTGAGGAATATCCGGAAATCGAGATCCAGGAGCGCCTGGTTGATGCAATGTGTGCAAAGATGCTGGATCCGGAGTTCAACAAGGGCATTGAGGTTGTAGTTCTGCCGAATCTGTATGGCGATATCGTAACCGATGTAGCTGCAGAGCATCAGGGAGGTCTGGGAACCGCTTCTTCCTCCAACCTGGGCAACAAGTATGCGATGTTTGAGGCAATCCATGGAACTGCTCCGTTCCTGATCAACCATGGCAGAGGCGATTACGCAGATCCGTGTTCCCTGATCCGTGCAGCTGGCATGCTGATGGCTCACATCGGTTATGCTGACCGCAAGGCAGTCCTGGACAAGGCTCTGGATATCTGCACCATTACCGAGCGTAAGAAGGTGGTTACCACCGATGTGGATGGCGCAAGCGCAGCAGAGTTTACCGATTACCTGTTAGAAACCATCGATAAGATCAAATAATTCGAGTCTTCGTGTTCATATCCCTTCTTAAGAAAGCCTGCCGATTTTTTCGGCAGATTTTCTGCGTTATTTTTCGTTCCTTTTTTCTACGGCCTGTGTTATAGTATTAGATAAGAAACAAATTTACATGAAATTGGAAGTGGATGGAATGAATGAAGCACGAAATGCAACCTCTGTGATCTGTTCGGCTTATGACAGCTTTTTTGAGGCAGAGAAGAAGATTGCAGATTTTCTGATCGAGCATAAGGCAGAGGCAGCCGGAATGACGGTGGGAGAGCTGGCCAGGGCCAGCCAGACCAGCGACGCTACGGTGTCCCGGTTCTGCCGCCGCTGTGGGTTTAAGGGATTCCAGGATCTAAAACTGGCTCTGACCCGGGAACTTCTGGAGGAGGCACACCGGGAACAGGAGGTCACCAATGAGATTGACCGTCATGATCTGGACCAGTCGTTAAAGAACATTCTGGCGAATAAGGTGGCGGAACTGACCGAAACAGTCCGGATGATGGACACAGACAATCTGGAAGCAATTTTACAAAAGCTGGAGCATGCACGGCTTGTACAGCTGGCAGCGGTGGGTAACACGCTCCCGGTGGCGCTGGACGGAGCGTTCAAATTCAGTCAGCTTGGAATTACGGCAGTGGCAGAAACAATCTGGGAAGCACAGACGGCTTATGCGTTTAATCTGGGGCCGGAGGATGTGGTGCTTATCATTTCCAACTCTGGTACCTCCAACCGTCTGCAGATTCTTGCGCAAGGCGCGAAAGAAAATGGTGCTGCGGTCATTCTGATCACCAACAACCCGGAGTCTCCGCTGGCACAGATGGCAGACTACCGCATCATCACGGCCACCCGGGAAAAGCTCTTTACCGAGGAGTTCTGGTTTTCCCGTGTTGCGGCTACGGCAGTCATGGAAATTCTGTATCTTCTCCTGATGGCAGGCATGCCGACGGCAGCCGGTCATGTGCGCCGGCATGAAAAAGCAATTTCTGCGGATAAACAGATGGAAAAACGGAAAGAATAGCATAGATATATTACACAAAAGAAAGATGGTATTCCTGTATATGGAGACCATCTTTTTGTGTTAAATGCTGAAAATTGGAGTGAAAATGAGTTTCACGAAAAACACTATTGACGAAAATTAAAAATCATATTATGATTGATTCAACGATAAGAAATATATTTTCTTAAAACTAAGGAGAGATGACATATGATTTACACGGTAACCTTTAATCCGGCTCTGGACTATGTGATCGCTGTGGATCATTTTGCACCGGGCCAGATCAACCGGACAAAGGAAGAAACCATGGTCTGCGGAGGGAAGGGCATTAATGTTTCAGCGCTGCTTGCAAACCTGGGCTATGAGAGTACAGCTCTTGGGTTTGTAGCCGGATTTACCGGAGAGGAGATTGTGAGGCGATGTCAGAAAGCCGGTTTTCATTCTGACTTTATCCGCGTAAAGGAAGGTCTGTCACGCATCAATGTGAAGATGAAATCAGATGAGGAGACCGAGATCAACGGCATGGGGCCGGACATCACCGGAACGAATGTGGAGCTTTTGTTCGAACAGCTGAACGAGCTGAAAGCCGGAGATATTCTGGTGCTTTCCGGAAGCATCCCGTCCAGTATCCGCAGCAGCATTTACAAGGAGATCATGGAACGTCTTCAGGGCCGCGGCATTCAGATCGTGGTGGATGCGGAGAAAGCGCTTCTGATGGAGGTGCTTCCGCTTCATCCGTTTCTGATCAAGCCGAATAACCATGAGCTGGAGGCAATGCTTGGCAGAACACTTTCCACAAAAGAAGAAGTCCTGGAAGGTGCAAAAGAGCTGCAGGCATTAGGCGCCCGCAATGTTCTGGTGTCTATGGCCGGGGACGGGGCAGTGCTCCTGACAGAAGACGGAACTGTGTACAGTGAGGGTGTCTGCCGTGGAACTGTGGTCAATTCCGTAGGAGCAGGGGATTCCATGGTAGCTGGTTTTCTGGCAGGATACCTGAAAACAGGAGATTATGGTTACGCCTTAAAGCTTGGCACGGCCAGCGGAGGAGCGACTGCCTTTTCTCATGGAATCGGCAGCCGGGAAAAAATTATGGAACTGTTCACGCAGCTGAATAAAAAACAGGGGGAGTAAATGATGCGAATTACAGAATTGCTGAAGCAGGAAAGCATTGGACTGAATGTATCTGTATCCACAAAGGAAGAAGCAATTGACAAACTGGTAGATCTCATGGCGGCCGGAGGACGGCTGAAGGACAAGGCCGGATATAAGGAAGGAATCCTTGCAAGAGAAGCGCTTGGCAGTACCGGCATCGGCGGCGGCATTGCGATTCCGCATGCTAAGGTGGAGGCAGTAAAGGAGCCTGGACTGGCAGCTATGGTGGTGCCGGCAGGGGTTGATTATGAGGCGTTTGACGGTTCTCTGGCAAATATCCTGTTTATGATCGCAGCACCGGCGGAGGGCGCGGATGTGCATCTGGAAGCACTTTCCAGACTTTCCACGTTGCTGATGAATCCGGATTTCATGGAAGGGCTGTTAAAGGCGAAATCCAAGGAGGCATTTTTAAAGGTTATTGATGACGCTGAGACTGCAAAATTTGGCGCTGAGGAAAAGAAAGAAAGCGAAGAAAAAAAGGAAGTTGCCGGTTATCGTGTTCTGGCAGTCACCGCCTGTCCGACCGGCATTGCCCACACCTATATGGCTGCAGAGAGCCTGGAAAATATGGCAAAGAAGCTTGGAGTATCCATTAAGGTAGAGACTGACGGATCCGGTGGTGCCCAGAACGTGCTGACAAAGGCCGAGATTGACTCTGCTGAGGCTATCATCGTGGCCGCGGACAAGAATGTCGGCATGGCGCGTTTCAACGGAAAACCTGTGATCCAGGTCCCGGTCGCAGATGGCATTCATAAGGCAGAGGAGCTGATCAACCGTGCGGTAAGCGGCAGTGTTCCGGTTTACCACCATCAGGAGGATGGCAGCGAAAGCAGCACTTCTGATGAGGGAAAGGACAGCATCGGACGTACGATTTATAAGCACCTGATGAATGGCGTATCTCATATGCTTCCGTTCGTGATCGGCGGTGGAATCCTGATCGCGCTGGCCTTCCTGCTTGATGATTATTCGATTGATCCTTCCAATTTTGGTAAGAATACACCGCTTGCAGCATACTTAAAGACCATCGGTGAGCAGGCCTTCGGTATGATGCTTCCGATCCTTGCCGGTTTCATTGCCATGAGCATCGCAGACCGTCCTGGCCTTGCAGTCGGCCTGGTGGCAGGCCTGATCGCAAAGATGGGATGCACGTTCGCAAACCCGGCAGGCGGCGATGTGAACGCCGGATTTTTAGGAGCATTGTTTGCAGGCTTTGCAGGCGGTTATCTGGTGCTCGGCTTAAGAAAGCTGTTCTCGAAGCTGCCGAAATCCTTAGAGGGCATTAAGCCGGTACTTCTGTATCCGGTCATCGGTATCTTCCTGGCAGCTGTGGTGACCACCTTTATCAACCCGTATATGGGCATGATCAATGATGCGCTGACGGCCTTCTTAAACGGAATGGGCGGTACCAGCCGTATTGTACTCGGAATGCTGCTCGGCGGCATGATGTCCATCGATATGGGCGGCCCGTTCAACAAGGCAGCCTATGTATTTGGCACGGCACAGCTGGCAGAGGGCAATTTTGAGGTGATGGCCTCTGTTATGGCAGGCGGTATGGTTCCTCCGATCGCAATTGCCCTGTGCACCACCTTTTTCAAGAAGAAATTTACCGAGAAAGAACGCCAGTCCGGCCTCGTAAACTACGTGATGGGACTTTCCTTCATTACAGAGGGTGCCATTCCGTTCGCAGCACAGGATCCGCTTCGTGTGATTCCGTCCTGCGCGATCGGTGCAGCAGTGGCAGGAGGTCTGTCCATGGCATTCGGATGTACGCTCAGGGCACCGCATGGCGGCATGTTTGTCCTGCCGACGATCGGCAATCCGCTTATGTATCTGGCGGCGGTGGCTGCCGGTTCCGTAGTGGGCTGCCTGATCCTGGGATTTTTAAAGAAGGACGTGGAGTCATAGGAGAGCGGAAAGCTTTCTGATCTGGAAATATAGGGAGTATTTGCAGATAAACAAAGAACAAAAGAAAGAGAAGAGCCTGGCCAAGGGGAGAAATGGTCAGGCTCTTTTTTGGTGTAAAAACTAAAAATATGATCCTTGAATCCGTTTACCTTTGCGTTGAATGT
>ERZ773239.371-NODE-371-length-50628-cov-5.407016_pt1 | contig 50628 bp, 40 predicted proteins | sample MGYA00580521_ERZ773239 | MGnify/ENA primary metagenome ERZ773239 (study PRJEB29015, sample SAMEA2737801) | human gut metagenome | biome: human gut; feature: human-associated habitat; material: faeces | place: China | collected 2012 ... | reverse complement strand
ATCAGCAGCAGGAAATCAAGCATCAGGAAGAAGTCATTGCGAAGCTGAAATCTTTCAATCGGGAGAAATCTATTAAGCGTGCTGAGAGCCGTGAAAAGATGCTTGAGAAGACAGAGCGTATTGAGAAGCCCCAGGAGGTGAATGCTTATATGCATTTATCTCTGACACCGGATGTACAAAGCGGCAATGATGTACTTCATATAGAAGGCCTGAGCAAGGCTTTTGGCGATCAGCGTCTTTTTTCCAATATTAATATAGATATCAAACGTTCTGAAAAGGTGGCATTGATCGGCGATAACGGAACAGGTAAGACAACAATCTTAAAAATCATCAACCAGATCATTCCTGCGGATAAGGGACTGATCCATTTGGGAAGCAATGTACATATCGGGTATTATGATCAGGAACATCAGGTTTTGGATATGAACAAGACGATTTTTGATGAAATTTCAGATACATGGCCATCCATGACGCATACGCGTATCCGAAATGTGCTGGCAGCGTTCCTGTTTACAGGGGATGATGTTTTCAAATATATTCGTGATTTAAGTGGCGGTGAGCGGGGACGTGTTTCACTGGCAAAGCTGATGCTCTCTGATGCCAATCTGCTGATTCTGGATGAACCAACAAACCATTTGGACATTATGTCCAGGGAAATCCTTGAGAATGCGCTGCGTTCTTACAGCGGTACACTCCTCTTTGTTTCACATGACCGATATTTTATCAATCAGGTGGCGACCAGGATCCTTGAGTTGTCGGAGAACGGACTGGCCAATTATAACGGCAATTATGATTATTATATAGAAAAACAGTTAAATCCTTCTGCAACAGAATCTTCCGGGGAATCAGTTGCGGCCGGTACTGCTGCTGCGGAAACCGTCAGTGCGGGTAAAATGGATTATAAGCAGCAGAAAGAATTGCAGGCGAAGGAAAGAAAACGTAAAAATCAGCTGAAGAAGACAATGGAACGTATTGATGCCATTGATGCCCGGTTAAAAGAGCTGGATGAACTGCTTGTACAGGAAGAGGTTTATACCAATGTCAGCAGACTGATGGAAATTAACAAAGAAAAAGAGGCATTGGATGAAGAACAGCTGACGCTGATGGAATTATGGGAAGAATTGGAGGCGGATGGTGACAGCCTGAGTTAAGGGCTGTCACATCTGCCGTCTAAGCATTCCGGAATATGGAACAATCCCCATCCCTGATAGGATTTCGGGTAATTGAGAGGTCGCGCACTTTTTAAAAGACAGCGCTTGACCTCTTTGTTCGTTAAATCAGGATATTGATCAAGAATTAAAGCAATACCGCCGCTGACAACAGGGGATGCCATGGAAGTGCCGCTGCGGATGGTGTAGGGGTGTTCCTTGTGGTTTCCGCAGGAACAGATCTGAAATCCCGGTGCAAGTATCTCGGGTTTGCAAATACAGTTTTTTGTGGGCCCTCTTCCGGAGAAAATACAGCTGCTCTTCTGCCCGGCGGGCGAGAATATCTCCGGTGCGGCACCGACAGTGATCACCTTCCGGCTTGTTCCCGGTGAGGTGATGCTTCCCAGGGACGGGCCATTATTGCCGGCAGCGGCGACGACGATTAATCCGTGATCCCATGCATATTCTACGGCATCTGTCAGCATTCGGTTTTCGACGGTGAGTTGGTTGGCTTTGGCACCAATAGAAATATTCATAATGCGTATATGGAAACGGGCCTGATGTCTGACGGTCCATTCAATGGCCCGGCAGACGGTCTCTGCTGTACCGTTGCCGTGATGATCCAGGATCTTCAGGATGATCAGATGGGATTTCGGGGCCATTCCCATATATCTGCCTTTGGATAAATAGCCATTTCCGGAGATAATACCGGCAATATGCGTGCCGTGTCCGTTGTCGTCGTAAGGCGTTTCGCGGTAATTCACAAAATCGCGGAATACACGGATTCGGTTGTCGGGACTGTTAAAATCCGGATGGGGATAAATGCCGCTGTCTAAAACAGCAATACCGATGCCAAAACCATAGAGACCGTGCTGGTAGGCGAAACCTGCACCAGTACGATGTCTGACATTATTCAATGTGGACTCCGGATAATTTTATTTATTATTATATATACGAAAAAGCAGAGACATGGTGTCTCTGCTTTTTTGTATATATAATTTGAAACAGATAAATTATTTATTGGCGTAAACAATGCCCTTCTTGCTGTCGATTGTAACAAAAGCACCCTGTTTCAGAATTTCTGTAGCACTCTTTGCTTCAAGGAGTACAGGAATATCAAGGCTCATACCGACAACTGCAGCATGGGATGAAAGGCCGCCTTTCTCAACGATCAGAGCGGATGCTGTACGAAGCTGAGGCATCATCTCGTTGGTTGTTTCGTTGATTACGATGATATCTCCCGGTTTATAGCTGCGAAGCAGTTCACTGGCTGTTTTGCATACGCAGAGATTACCGGAAACAATTTTGTCATTAACGCTCTTGCCTTTTAAGAGAACATGGCCGACAACATGTACCTTGATGAGATTTGTTGTACCGGAAACACCGAGAGGTACACCGGCTGTAATAACCACAACTTCACCCTGCTGAACGATACCTGCTTTTTCAGCAGTCTCAACAGCCAGATCAAAGAGCTGGTCTGTGTTCTTCTCAAGCTGACACATCATGATCGGTGTAACACCCCAGGAAAGATTCAGCTGACGATATGCTTTTTCATCCATGACACAGGCAACAACCGGAGATTCAGGACGATACTTGGAAACCATACGGGCAGTGAAACCGGATTTTGTAACACTGATGATGGCGGATGCGTTCAAATCCATAGCTGTTGTGCAACATGCATGGGAGATCGCATTTGTAATATCAGGATTAACAAGAGTTGTTCTCTCTTTGAAACGTTTGCGGTAGTTGATGGAAGCTTCTGTGCTTTCGGCAATCTTCACCATTGTCTGAACAGCTTCAATCGGGTAAGCTCCGGCCGCTGTTTCACCAGATAACATAATAGCACTTGTGCCGTCATAGATCGCGTTGGCAACGTCTGTTGCTTCTGCACGTGTCGGGCGAGGATTCTTCATCATAGAATCAAGCATCTGTGTTGCTGTGATAACGACTTTGCCTGCTTCATATACCTTCTTGATGATCATCTTCTGGAGAACAGGGACATCTTCGAATGGGATTTCAACACCCATATCGCCACGTGCCACCATGATACCATCAGATACGCGGATGATCTCGTCAATATTCTGAACACCCTGCATATTCTCAATCTTGGAGATGACTTTGATTGTTTCGCCATTGTGATCTTCAAGAATCTTGCGGATATCAAGAACATCCTGTGCGCTTCTTACAAAAGATGCAGCGATGAAATCGTAATCATTTTCAACGGCAAAAACAATATCATCATAATCTTTCTGGCTGATATAAGGCATTGTCAGATGGCAGTCGGGTACATTGACACCCTTGTTGTTGGAAACGGCACCGTTATTTAAAGCACGGCAAATAATATCTGTAGCTGTCTTTTTGACAACAGATAATTCAATCAGACCGTCATCGATCAGGATTCTGCCGCCGACCTGTACGTCGTTAACAAGATTCTTATATGTGATGCTGACGATGTCTGGTGTACCTTCCACATCTCTTGTTGTCAGTGTAAACATGTCTCCTGTATGAAGTTCAATCTTATTGTCTTTGAACTTGCCGACACGGATTTCAGGACCCTTTGTATCCAGCAGTGCAGCAACAGGGAGGTTTAAATCTGTTCTGACTTTCTTGATGATATTAAGGGTTGCAAGATGGGATGCATGATCACCATGGGAAAAATTCATACGTGCAACATCCATACCATTTAACATCAGCTGTTTAATCTTCTCTTCACTATTTGTTGCAGGACCGAGTGTACATACGATTTTGGTTTTTCTCATTATTATTTTTCTCCTTTTGTTGTCAATCATTATTCGTAAAATTGTATTTATCTTGAAGATCCAAGTCGGATTACATCTGGTAGATGCCGTTTTGCTTGAGTGCTGCAATAGCAGCAACAACAGTGGCTTTGTCTTCTTTGTAAGTAACACCATACCATTTGTCATTGGAATGGAGAACCTGAACCGTTGCCTTGTCATCAGCTAACAGACTGCTGACAACGGAAGGCAGAAAATATTCTGATTTGAGTGGATTCTTCGGCATCTCATTGGCCAGAAAATCACTGAACTGCTCTTTCAGCTCTTTCATAAAACTGGCTGTAAAACCCCACATGTTCATGGAAACACGTTCATCAGGTGAAATAGGGATCAGAGTCTTGCCGTCATCCTCGGAATAGGCGGCACCTTCCGGTGTCATGACAATATAAGTACGTTCACAGATACCTGTCAGATAACCATCTGCATCAACGGTGCAGACACCACGGGATACGTGTCCATTCTCTGTTAGTGTATTGCCAAGGCGATAGCCCACCATTGTATATCTGTATTTGCTGTCATCTTCATGGGAGATCAGATAATCATAGATCATCTTGAATGCTTCAGGACCATAATAATCATCTGCATTGATCACAGCAAAAGGACCATCAATGATGTCCATACAGCTAAGAACAGCATGCCCTGTTCCCCATGGTTTTATTCTGCCTTCAGGCAGGGAGAATCCTTCCGGAATATTCTCAAGCTCCTGAAAAACATAAGCGACTTCCACAAGTCCTTCAGCTCTCTTGCCGATGGTTTCGCGGAAAATCTGTTCGTTCTCACGTTTAATAATAAAGATAACCTTTTCAAAGCCTGCACGGACAGCGTCATAAATTGAAAAATCAATAATGATATGTCCGTCGGAATCGATTGGGTCGATCTGCTTTAATCCGCCGTAGCGGCTGCCCATACCGGCCGCCATAATTACGAGTACCGGTTTCTTCATTTGTCAGTTCCCTCCCTGTATTAGTCCGTTCGCAACTGCTCACGATGAGACTAGATAATGATGTCTGCTTTGTGCAGTTTTCTTCAGAGCTATTTTATCATAACAAGTCTGAAAATTCATCTGCTTTGTGAAAAATTTTTCAATTCTGTTCAATAATAACTACGATTGGCCTTTTCAATGATGTTTATCAGTGGTTCATTTAGCATATCGGATAAAATGAGCAGTGATCCCATTGACGGTTTGCATATTTTTGTTTCCCATAAATGGATTGTATTGGTACTTACGCCGAGACGCTCGGCTAATTCCTGTTGTGTAATATTATTTCTGACACGATATGATTTTAATGCATAACCCAATTCTGTCATTTGGTTGTCAAGAATCATGAATATTTCCTCCTCTTCATTATGTAACTGCATGCAGCAGTTTTTACAATGTATGAACTTTGTTGGCTTTCGGATAGCATCATTTTATCACAGAGGAAATAAAAAACATGTCGAAACAGAATAGGTATTTCAATAAATTATTTATTTTCTTTCAGCTTTTTGATCAAATATAAGACAGGGGGTGTGTTTTTGCGATTAAAAGCGTCAATTTTCATGATAGAAAAATATTTCGGAGGAAGGGACTGAAGGTAGGCTTCCACGGAGGCCTTTTCATTTGCACCGCCCGGATGGCCGTAATAAGAAAGAACAGCACCGCCGCCTCCGGCTTCTGTTATGGAAAGGGCCGCTTCAAGTGCCTGGAGGGTTGAAGCACTTTCTGTGATGACAGAGGGGTCACCATCCGGCAGATAGCCAAGATTAAAGACAAAGAATCGGAGGGGCTGATCAATATATTGTTTGAGGCGGCTGTGTGAATCGAGAATTAAATGAGCCGGGGCCATTAAGCCATTTTCTGTCAGAAGGGCTTTTGTTCGGGTTATCGCCTCCTGTTGAATATCAAAGCTGTAGACAGTGCCATGCGCTCCTGTCAATTGGCACATATACGCTGTATCATGTCCGTTTCCCATTGTACAATCACAAACGGTATCCCCCGGACGAATCAGTTCATCCATGCACTGATGAATGATGTCGATCATTTTTAAACTGGTTATTTCAAACATTTTCAAACTCCTTTTGCACCGGGACAATCTATGCCCCATAAGATATATCAAACATGAATGTGGAGGCTAAAATCATGAGCGATTTAGCTGCAACAAGCTGCTGCAATGACTGCGGATGTAATGGACTGACAAATAATAATGGAAATGGATGTGGCTGCGGCAATAACTGGATCTGGATTTTGATCCTTCTGTGCTGCTGCAATGGCAACAATGGCTGCGGCAGCGGAGGCTGCGGGAATGACAGCTGTGGCTGTGGCAATAACTGGATCTGGATTCTGATCCTTCTGTGCTGCTGTGGATGCAATAACTAAAAAATGCAGTTGAGTTACTGGTATGAAAGGGGCCCATAAAGGGCCTCTTTTGTATGTTTAGGAAAGCTGAGACTGCATTAAAACACGGTACCAGTTCAGAAAAAGATTTTCTGACATAATTATTTTGGCAGGTAGCCGCGTTGAATGGCACATTGCTTATCTATTTCATAGATCGTATTTTCATCCTCGATAATAATTGTATCATTATCCTGTCTGATAATTTTTGAATGAGGTGTGATATAGGCATTGTTGTTTTTATTCTCATTATTTTTATTATAGAAGGAATGATATAATACGGATTTTTGTTCGTCCATTTGATATGATACTCCTTTTCCTTTTCTAATACAATATATGATTCCGGTCAGCTTTCTGTCAGAGCATCTATTTTCATAAACAGAATTTTTATGAATGGCAATGTCATATTTCAGATCAGTTGCTCATAGAATATAAAGAGTTCATTTGCCTGTGAGGAGTCTGTGATGGATGCAGAAAAGATTCCTTTGACAGAAGCCGATACAGCTTCTTACGATTCAACTGCCCAGATGCTGAAAGCCGCAATGGCCTATGTCAATCCGTCCCTTGGAAAAATGATGGCCGTGATGGCAAAATCTATAGAGCTGCAGCATATGGTGCAGTATTTGAACCAGGGAGGTATCAGGGCCTGCGGTGTGTCAAACCGCTCTATTCCACCGGAGGAAGTCCTGCGGGATTTGAGGAAATATTGCGGATCGAAAGAAAAAGAACAGCTGGATCGGTGCCTGAATCTGATGAATATGGCAAAGATGTATGAAATGTACAGAAATTTTTCCGGGTCCGGTGATCTGTCGGCCATGGCTTCGATGATGTCATCGGCAGCAGGAACAGGCAGCGGAGAGGCAGCAGGTACTTCCGGCAGTGCAGGTGATAATGAATATTTCAGGAAAATGCAGTCAATGCTCACACCCGAGCAGATCCAGCTGATCCGTAATATCGGAAACCAGCAGAATACATAAAGGAGGCAAAGAAAAAATGACACGAGTGGATTGGGCCAATCATCCGGCCGTCAGAAAAATTGATATTCGGAAATTATCAGTCCTTATGGCATTGATGAATCAGTCAGAAGGAAAAAGCTTTTCGGAAATGATTCCGTCGATTATTGATGCCAATAAGCATCTGACAGCCATGGGACTTGCGTTTACCAATGATGAGATTAAATTGATCTTTGATGTGATGAAGAAAGATATGTCTGAAGAGGAAGTACAGCAGTTTAACAAACTGCGGAGCCTGATGAACTTACCGACGTGGCTTTAGTTTGATTTGGAAGTAGTTCGATTGATAAGAAAATAGGACTTAAAACAAGCTTCTGTGTTGAATTGCTTGTTTTAAGTCCTATTATGATAAATTAAAACCACACGATTGGTTGTTTATTTTACAATCAGGTTCAGGATCTTGCCTGGTTTATAAATAACTTTGACAATGTTCTTACCTGCTGTGATGTTGGCGATTTTAGGCAGTGCCACGGCTTTGGCTACGGCTGTTTCTTCATCATCATCTAATGAGAGTTCAACTGCATCCTTTGGCTTACCGTTGATCTGAACACCGATTTCGACTGTTTCGTCTACCATCTTGGATTCATCATAAACCGGCCATTCGGAAACGGACAGGAAACCTTCGCCGCCAAGCATCTCCCAGAGTTCCTCTGTGATATGCGGTGCAAATGGAGAAAGCAGCTTCAGGAATGTGACGTACTGCTCTTTGCCAACTGCCGGCGTGGACTCGAAGTCATTTAACAGTGCCATCAGTGTTGCGATGGCTGTGTTGTACTTCATATCTTCGATATCATCGCTGACTTTCTTGATAGCTTTGTGAAGCGGATTGTCAAGGCTGTGGACATTCTCCTCCGTAACCTTCTCAAAGATACGATAAACACGGTCAAGAAAACGTTTGCAGCCGCGGACAGAGTTCTCGTTCCATGGTGTAGATGCACCGTAGTCACCCATGAAAAGGATGTAAGTGCGGAGTGTATCTGCACCGTATTTGTCTGCAACATCCAGAGGATCCACAACGTTGCCCTTGGATTTGCTCATCTTTGTACCGTCAGGTCCGAGGATCAGACCCTGTGCGGAACGTTTTGCGTATGGTTCAGGTGTGTTAACAACACCGATATCATACAGGAAACGATGCCAGAAACGGGAATAGATCATATGTCTTGTAACATGTTCCATACCGCCGTTGTACCAGTCAACAGGCATCCAGTATTTCAGTTTCTCCGGATCTGCCAGTGCTTCTGTGTTGTGAGGATCGATATATCGGAGGAAATACCATGAAGAACCTGCCCACTGAGGCATTGTATCTGTTTCACGTTTAGCGTCTCCGCCGCACTTTGGACACTTGCAGTTGACAAAGCTGTCAATCTTGGCCAGTGGAGATTCGCCGTCTTCACCTGGCTGGAAGTGCTCTACCTTAGGCAGACGAAGTGGTAATTCTTCGTATGGTACACCTACCATACCGCATTTTGGACAGTGAACGATCGGAATCGGTTCACCCCAATATCTCTGGCGGTTGAATGCCCAGTCTTTCATCTTATACTGAACACCCTTCTCGCCGATACCCTTTTCTTCAAGAACTTCAATCATCTTCTCAATGGAATCTTTCTTGTTGGTATAACCGTTTAAGAAATCGGAGTTGATCATTTCGCCATCGCCTGTATAAGCTTCTTTGTCAATATCGCCGCCCTTGATAACAGGGATGATCTCTTCACCGAATTTTCTTGCAAAATCATAGTCACGCTGATCGTGAGCAGGTACAGCCATGATGGCACCTGTACCATAACCCATCATAACATAATCGGCAATGAATAATGGTACTTTCTTGCCGCTGACAGGATTGATGGCCATCAGTCCGTCGATCTTGACACCGGTTTTGTCTTTATTGATCTCGATACGTTCAAACTCACTCTTCTTCGCACATTCTTCACGGTAAGCTTCGATCTCATCCATGTTCTTGATCTGGTCGGCATATTTGTCGATCAAAGGATGTTCCGGTGCGATAACCATGAATGTGACACCGAAAAGTGTATCCGGACGTGTTGTATAAACGCGGAGACTCTCCTGTTCATTATCCAGTTTGAAGTTTACAAATGCACCTGTGGATTTGCCGATCCAGTGCTGCTGCTGCTGTTTGATATTGTCAGGGTAATCCACTTCGTTCAGACCTTCAAGCAGTTTGTCTGCATACTTGGTGATGCGAAGATACCATACTTCCTTGGACTTCTGGATAACATCACTGTGGCAGATATCACATTTGCCGCCCTGGCTGTCTTCGTTGGAAAGGACAACCTTACAGGATGGACAGTAGTTAACCAGAGTCTTGTCACGGTAAGCAAGACCATTTTCGAAAAGCTTCAGGAAAATCCACTGTGTCCATTTGTAGTAGTCTTCCTGTGTTGTATCAATGACACGATCCCAGTCAAAGGAGAAGCCCATACGCTTCATCTGATTGGAAAAACGTTCAATATTCTGATCGGTAACAATTCTTGGATGTGTGTTGGTCTTTATGGCGTAGTTCTCAGCCGGAAGGCCGAAAGCGTCAAAACCGATGGGGAAAAGAACATTATATCCCTGCATACGACGCTTACGGGATACAACTTCAAGACCTGAGTATGCCTTGATATGACCGACATGCATGCCGGCACCGCTTGGGTAAGGAAATTCTACCAGACCATAGAACTTCGGCTTGTCACTGTTGTCTTTGGCAGCAAAGAGGTCTGCATCAGCCCATTTCTTCTGCCATTTTGATTCAATTTTCGCGAAATCGTACTTCATAACGCTTTATATGTTCCTCCTTAAAGGGAAAAAATCCCATAATAGTTAAACTATTTTTAATTCTATCATAAACAGATTGAAAGTCAATGGTAACTATTCAGCATCATCAGCTGCATCTTCGGACACCGGATTGGATGCTTCCGGATGAAGTGTTTCGGCAGGAAGTGTGGAGATCAGCTTCAAAAGCTTCTCCAGTCGTTCAACCGAGGCCTGAGGTGTAATCTTTACACAGAAGAAAGCGATAATGGCCAGTGCAAAAAGTAAAATTGCCTGCTGCCATAATTGCTGTGATAACATGACGATGCCGCCGATACCCATAGCTGCAACCATGAACCAGAGAAAGAAAATGGCGGATTTCATCTTGCCGATGACGCCGCTGATCTTACTTCCGGTACCTTCCGGTTTGATTGTCCCGGTAAAACGAGTGGACAAATAGACCGTATCGTAATCACTGTGAAAAAAGACCATCAGCTGATTCTTCTCGTGTGTGCCGAAAAAACATCGCTCACCGCTGTAGGCACCTTTGTTCTTAGAAGTAAATTCGACAATTTTGCTGTCCCACAGGCGAAGCCATGTCTCGGGATCGTGTTCGCTGTGTATTTCAAATGGTTTCATATGAGAAACTACCTCCCTTTTTGATGATTGTTTCAAACAGAACAATCTCAATAATTGTAACATATGTTGGAAAACAATACAAGGTTTGGACGGCAATGACGGGACGGTGATTGTCATTTCCTGCAGATTACATTATAATAAAATAGATTGGGGCTATTTTCCACATTTAAAAGAAGCGCTTTAGACATAATTGGAGATTATAAATGAATACATCATATGCAGTAGATATTGAACAATTACTTGAAGATGGACATGTCATCAGAATCAAGCCTGAAGGATACAGCATGTATCCATTTTTTGTTCCCGGTCGGGATGCAGCCATTATAGAAAAAGTATCCACCGACACATTGAAAAAAGGGGATGTTGCTTTATATCGTCGTGATGGGAGCATTCTTGTCCTGCATAGGATCTGCAGGATAACCCAGAAAGGCTTTTATATGGTGGGCGACAATCAATCCGTGATTGAAGGACCGCTGAGACCGGATCAGATCAGAGGAAAAATGGTTGCATTTGAGAGAAAAGGCCGCAGACCGGTTTCCGTGGGTCAGATGCGATACCGCATTTTGTCGGGAATCTGGCTGAGACTTCTGCCGATGCGTCCGATTTTCTGGAAAATATCGGCGTTTATCAAGAAGAAAGTGTGATCAGACCGGCAGCAGCCAGCTGATGAAGGGTATCTTCAATGTCCGCTGCAATAACGGCGGCATCAATATGATAATATCTGCTGACCTGTTCGGTCAGTTCGGCAATTGTCTCACATTGATCCACCAGCTGATAGATATAGGCGGCAGTTTCGCTGAGGGTGATGACATCACTCATCTCTTCTGCTGTCTCATAGCGGGGAATCAGGATATAATCATCAGCGATTTTTTTCATAGCAAATTGTTTGATCTTTTTCATAGGGGGAGTTTCCTTCCTGATAAATAATGCACTGACTTGCCAGTGCTGATTTAATACTAGTATAATATTTTCATATCATAATTTCAATGGATATTGAGAGGGAGTTATAAATGACATCGATAGAAAAGAACTATTTGCAGATGATCTGCAGAAGCTGTCATTTAAATGAACAGAATAGCGATGGGGATAAAGAAAATCCTCAAAGGGAGACAGTATCGGAGCAGACGGCACATCAATTGGTGGAGTTGGCCCAAAAGCAGTACATGGCACCTTTTCTTCTGCAGGATCTGAAAGGGACCGCCTGCTTTGAATACGTTAAGCGGCAGGCAAAAATGATGATGTTTAATTATTATCAGATTGAAGAATTGACCATCAAAACGACACAGCTCCTTGAAGCTGAGCATATTCCGTATATTTTATTAAAGGGAATCAGCTTAGCGGCCTGCTATCCTGTTCCGGAGTATAGAAAGCTTGGAGATCTGGATCTTTTGATTTTGGATCAGGAAAAACTTGAATTAACAAAAAAGGTGTTGAAAGACAATCAGTATGAGGAGGAAGAAGAAGAAAGCGATCATCATCTGACTTATTTTTATAAATTTTCCAATGGGCGCAGGCATATCATAGAAGTCCATTATCGTATTGTCGGTGTTTATCATTATGCACCGACAAATCATGTGATTGATCAGGTATTTTCCGGGCAGCATCTGAAGCCGGTGATACAGCGTATAGAAGGACGGAATTATCCGGTGCTTCCCCCTACGGAATATACATTTTATATGCTGCATCATATGTTGAAGCACTATCTGTATGATGGTTTTGGCATCCGATTGTTGTGTGATTTTTCATTATATGTGGAGAAAAACGGTAAGGATATTGATTTTACCCAATTGAATGAATGGTGCAGCAAATCAGGTATGGCATATTTTTTTGCAACCATTATGGACTGCTGCAAAAAATATCTGGGACTTTCAAAAATGATACCGGGAATGCTTTCAATTCCTGAAAATGAATGTGATCAGTTCATGACTCAAATTCTCGGCGGGCACGAAGTGGGCAATGAAAAGCAGTCTTCCCTTGTGTACAGCGGGACTTACCGCAGGGCAAATCTGCTTGCCTGTTTTAAAGAAGGACATACGCAGATGAAAGTCCGTTTTCCGAAACTTGGCAGAATTGTGCCCATATGGCCGGTGTTGTGGGGATTTACTTTTTATCACTTTGTAAAGAATACATACAGGGTAAGAAACACGACGCTTCGGCAGACCATCAAAGATTTCAAGACGGACAACCAACGGGCAGAAAATCTGCATCTATTTGAAAAAAAGGATTAAAGTTGAAAAAAGGATTAAAGCAGCGAACATCCTCAGAATAAAGTGTACAAAAAGGCAGCTCCGAATGGAACTGCCTTTGATTTACGCGAATAATGAGCCAAAGCCCATGCTTGCATGTGACTTTGAGGAATATCGCGATGGCGAGTGAAACTCGCAAAGCGTGTTTCACTCGTTTGTTATAAAGATGATTAGAGATTACTCTTCTGCTTCACGGGCATTATCTGCAATGACACGCTCCTGAACATCGGATGGTGCCTGTTCATAACGATCGAACATGTAGGAATAGGTACCTCTGCCGCCTGTCATAGAACGAAGATTTGTGGAGTAGCCATATAATTCGGATAACGGAATGTCGGCTACGACTTCTGTCTTGCCGTCTCCAACAGGGTTCATGCCAAGAACACGACCTCTGCGTTTGTTCAGATCGCCCATGATGTCACCTGTGTAATTATCAGGAACAACAACACTTAAGGAAGCGATTGGCTCAAGAAGAACAGGAGTTGCTTTCATGAAAGCAGACTTAAAGGCCTGTTTAGCAGCTGTCTTGAAAGCCATTTCTGAGGAGTCAACCGGATGATAAGAACCATCAAACAAAGTTGCTTTGACACCTACAACAGGATAACCTGCCATAGGGCCTTTCACAACAGATTCCTGTATACCCTTTTCAACTGCAGGGAAATAGTTTCTAGGTACAGCACCGCCTACAACACGTTCAGCGAATACATAAGGTGTTTCAAGATCACCGGATGGTTCAAATTCCATGGCAACATCACCATACTGGCCATGACCGCCGGACTGTTTCTTGTATTTCTCGCGGACGTCTACTTTCTTGCGGATCGTCTCACGATATGGTACACGTGGTTTGGACAGTGTAATTTCTACTTTATACTTAGCAGCTAGCTTGCTGACAACAACATCTAGATGCTGATCACCCATACCATACATCAGGAGCTGACGGTTTTCCTTGTCATTGAATGTCTTCAATGTACAATCTTCTTCCATCATCTTCTGCAAAGCCTGGGAAATCTTGTCAACATCAGCTTTGTTCTTTGCTGCATAGCGTTTGTATGTATAAGGTGCACTGAGTTCAAACTTCTCAAATACAAGCGGATCACTCTTCAGCGAAAGTGTATCACCGGTTTCTGTATTCGTCAGTTTGGCAATGGCACCGATATCACCGGCTTTAAGCTCAGGTACTTCAATCGCTTCTTTGCCGCGGAGGACATAGAGACGACTCAGTTTCTCTTCTGTCTCTCGTTCATAATTGTAGATCACAGAATCTGCTTTCAATTCACCGGAGCAGACTTTCACTAATGAATAACGACCGATGAATGGATCTACAATGGTCTTAAATACATATGCGGAGAACGGACGTCTGGAGTCATAGTCCACATTGTATTCTTTGTCAGTTCTAGGATCTTTACCAAAAATCTTAACTGTATCACGGATTGGTGACGGAAGGAATTCGACGCATGTCTTAACAAGGTTTTCGATACTGATATTGTAAAGCCCGGATCCGCATTGAACCGGAACAACATTGCCGTCATTGACATTCTGTCTCAGGGCATCAATAATCTCATCGATTGTAAATTCGCCGCCATCAAAATAACGATCCATAAATTCTTCACTTGTTTCAGCAACAGCTTCAAGGAGTGCTTCACGACAAGGCTCTAATTCTGCCTGAAGTTCATCTGTCAGATGCATATCTTCAATGGCAACATCTTCAAATTTGTTGCCGTCATCTGTACACTTGCGTCCCATCATCTTAACAACATTCACGTAACCTGTGAACTTGTTGTCTTCTTTGACAGGGAGATGGAAAGGTGCGATCTTCTTGCCGTATAAAGCACGGAGATCTTCTACGATCCTGGCATAATCAGCATTGTCATCATCGATATCTGTTACAAAGAATACTCTAGGAATATCGTACTTCTCACAGAATTCCCATGCACGTTCTGTACCGGCTTCAACACCGGCTTTACCGGAGATAACAATGATCGCGCCGTCAGCAACAGATAATGCTTCTTCAACTTCGCCGACAAAATCGAGATAACCCGGAGTATCAAGAAGATTGATCTTCCAGAATCGCCATTCAATTGGAACGATGGATGTACTGATTGAAAACTTTCTCTTGATTTCTTCTTTATCATAATCGCTGATAGTATTGCCATCAACCACTTTGCCCATACGCGACGTAACACCTGTTACATTCGCCATTGCTTCAACGAGTGTTGTCTTACCGCAGCCGCCGTGCCCCAGAACTGCTACGTTACGAATATCCTGTGTCTTATAAACCTTCATGTCCAGTCCTCCAATACGATTTGATACATAGGTTAAACTTCTAATGCTGACATTATCTATTGAAGAAAACCCATGTCTATATTTTACTAAAAAGATAACAATTTTTCAAGTATTTTATTGATATTTGACAATAAATTCTGAAAATTATTTTCGAATATTCGGAATATTTTAATTAACAGATCAAATCAGGCATTTGTGAGTGTCTATTTTTGGTTTTTAGGGGCTGTGTTTACGCAGCAGAATAAAAATGAACCCTGCAATCTGAGAAAAAGAGGGGAATTTAATACTTTAAAGCCGTAAACCGTTGACTTTTAAGACGGTAAGTGTTAGACTGATAAAAGCTTAACTGTCTGACAGTTATTTGAATTTATGATACAAAAGGGGAAATATTATGTCTGAGAAAACAATCGGATTTATTGGCCTTGGGCTGATCGGCGGTTCTATTGCAAAGGCTCTTCGCCGTGTCCATCCGGAATATAGATTAATTGCATATAACCGTTCCAGAAGCAGCCTTGTAGAGGCGATGTCAGACGGAACGATCAATCAGGCGACAGATGTTATAGATAGTTCTTTTGCAGAATGTGATTTTATTTTTCTGTGTATGCCTGTTTCTGTGAATATCCAGTGCCTGAAGAAACTGAAGGATCTGGTACCGGATACATGTGTGATTACAGATGTAGGCAGTGTGAAGTCCACGATCCACGAGGCTGTCAGAGAACTTGGAATGGAAGCACGTTTTATCGGCGGGCATCCCATGGCGGGTTCTGAGAAAACAGGTTATGCCAGTGCCAGCGACCGGCTGCTTGAGAATGCTTACTATATTATAACACCGACACCCCTCTCCAACCCTGACAAGGTTGAAGAGATGCGGCAGCTTGTGACAGATACGGGGGCTGTTTCAATTGTGCTGGATTATGATGAGCATGATTACGCTACGGCAGCCATCAGCCATCTTCCCCATGTGATCGCCTACACATTAGTTAATCTTGTGAGAACATCCGACAATCCGAAGGGATTGATGCGCCAGCTGGCGGCAGGCGGCTTTAAGGATATTACGCGTATTGCTTCTTCTTCACCGGATATGTGGGAATCTATTTGTCTTGAGAATAAAGACCAGCTTTTGAAAGTGATCAATGCGTATAAATCTTCATTGGATGATATTGCGGAAGCTATCTGCCGGGATCAAGGGGAGAAACTGCATCACTTTTTTGAGGAAGCCAAGGATTACCGTGACAGTATGCCGATGAAGATGAAAGGCAGTATTGAGCCGGCATATGAGATTTATGTGGATTTGATTGATGAATCCGGTGCCATTGCAACAATTGCGACGATTCTGGCATCGAATCGCATCAGTATCAAGAATATCGGTATCCTGCATAATCGTGAATTTCAGGAAGGCGTGCTGAGAATTGAGTTTTATGAGAGAGATGCAGTAGAAAAAGCCACTGCCCTTTTGTCCAAGTATTCATACATCATTCATACGCGTTAAACAAGATGAAATACGCTTTGCGAAGTTCACTCGTTGTCTCAATATTCGGCAAGGCCACATGCAGGAATGGACTTTGCCGAATTATTCGTGTAGATAAGCAGATAAAAAGAAAACCTGTCGAAACATTTAGTTTCCGGCAGGTTTTTCTGTTGGAATAATAAAATCCTGTATTCTGTGACTGACAAGAAAAGCGTAGGCCTCCACCATATTCTCGGCGGTATACTCCTGGTTATTGCTCCGGATCCAGAGCTGAAGAAGATTGGCCAGTGAAATCGAATAAAAAGCGGCAACCATCTCAGGTGTCAGCAAAGGGTTAGTGGATTGACTTTCTATGTAAGAGAAATTGACCTCAGTGATAAAAAGCTGATACAGTGAATTCTTGACAATATCTGTAAATGCATTCTGCCCTGTGATTTCAAAAGCTTTCTTGTAGAAGGTGCAATCATTCTTCATGCATACAAACAATAGCTTCAGGCCTTCGGTATACATCTTCTGTTCGAACATGGAACGAACTTTTTCTATAATATTCTCATTGAAGATCCATTCAACAACTTCATATTTGTCACAAAAGTAATTATAAAAAGTCGGCCTGATGACGCCGGCCTCGTCTGTGATCATTTTGATTGTAATTTTCTCAAAGGGATGATCGTGCATAAGCACTTTTAAGCTTTCACCGATCAGCGCCTTGGTCATCTTCTTTCTTTCCATCCAATAATTCCTCCAAGTTGCATGTCGATTGCAACAATATTAGAAAGTATATCACAAAAAGAAGAAAATGCAAATACAATTATCATATATCTGAGAATATAAAAAAGTAATACTTACTTTAATATGTGATATTCCCTTCCAGAAGGCAGGTGAATTCCCGGGGGAGATCATAAGGACAATTGTGTCCGCCAGGGAAATAAAGCAGATCTGCTTTCAGTTTTTCAACAAGGATCTGAACCATTGGTTCTCTGGCACTTCCTCTGCTGTTCTCTCCAAGGCCAAGGGTGATGGGAATGCCTAGTCTTGAGAGGCGGTCGTAATCCGGTTGATAATCATGAAGTTCAGACAGTTCATGTTTGACAAAACAAAAGCAGTTTTTAAACATATGTTCTAATTCACTATCGGAGGCGGCACGTGCTCGGCTGTCCTTTTCTCCCATCAGAGGCAGAAACAGAGTCACGGCTTTTGCGTATTTTCTGTTTTCAGCTTTTGCCGTCACCTCTTCCATTGCCTGCTTGTAGGCATCGATGGCATCTGAATGTTCTCCATCTAACAGATCATTCTTTATAGGTTCATAAAGAAAAATACCTCTGATAAGTTCGGGATGGGTCAGAGCCAGTTCCATGGCAATCAGGGATCCTGCAGAATGTCCCACAACAAAACATGGTTCACCAATCAAGCGAATCAGGCGGCAGGCATCCTCAGCCTGAATATGGATACTGTGATCATCCGTCTCCTCATTTCGGCCGTATCCCCGTCGGTCATAAGTAAAAACTCTGTGATGCTTTGAAAGATGGGCAGCACAATCATTCCAGAAATCCGCATCCACACAGGCACCATGGATCAAAACAACCGGAGAACCATCATCTCCATACTGTCTGCCGTGTAAAAACGTATCAGTTGCTTCTATAATAAATGTTTTCATATTTTCATGCTCCATTACCTTCAGTTATCTTCATAGTATATCAACAGAATGATATCAGCAGGACATACTGAAATCATTAGCGGGTGCGGTCAAAAACTTCAAAAGAAAGCTTCAGCAGTTACAATTCGGACACAGGTGCTTCTGGGTGAATTGTAACTGCTGAAGCTTTATGTTTATCTTTCGAATGCACCCCTATATGATAAGTGCGGTCACGTTGAAGAAATTACTTTTTGTAGTTTGTATACTGTGGTGTCTTGTGCGTTTCTTCATCCCAGATTATATCTGCATGGCCCTTCCATTCGTCCGCATATGCTTTACACTTATTGCAGAGATGTTCAACTGTTTCCGGTGATTCCATGTTTGTCTGATGAGCGCCTGTTTCATGAACCATCTTCTGAAGGAACTCAGGGTTTTCAAGCATCGGGCAAGGACGCAGATGGTTGTTGTTGAATGGCTGACCGTTATGATAAGCCATAAACAACGGGCTCTGGAGAATCTCAAGGATGGAATTCTCATGAATGTTTGTGTTGGAGAAATGGATGAATACACAAGGTTCTGCGTCACCTGCGGAGTTAATGTGGAAGTAGTTTCGTCCGCCTGCGATACATCCGCCGACATATTCACCGTCATTCTGGAAATCCATTGGGAAGAAACCGATATCACACTGTGGAGAACGGATCTCACGGATACGTTTGATCATGTATTCACGCTGTTCCATTGTAGGCATCAGGTCAAGAACTGCATTGTTGCCCACTGGCATATAATGGAAGTAGAATCCAAAACGGGCACCTTTATCAGCAATCATTCTTAAGAACTCATCGCTTGTAACGGCTTCGATATTGGCACGTGTATAGCAGATGGATGTACCGAAGATAATACCGTATTTCTTCAGCAGATCCATGGCTTTCATAACTGCTGCATAGTGACCGTCACCACGGCGTGCATCATTGGTTTCAGGCGTTCCTTCAATAGAAAGCTGGAAAGTAATATTGCCGAGACGAACCACTTCCTTACAGAAATCTTCATCAATCAATGTAGAGTTTGTGTAGATTGAAAGCTCAACATCGTTATGCTTCTCTGCAAGACGAAGAATGTCGGCCTTACGTACAAGCGGTTCACCGCCTGTCATCATATACAGATAAACGCCAAGTTCTTTGCCTTCTGTGATGATCTTATCCATATCATCGAAGCTCAGATTAGCCTTGTGACCGTATGTACCGGACCAGCATCCCTGACAATGCATATTGCAGGCGGATGTCGGGTCAAAGAGAATCAGCCACGGAATATTGCAGTGGTAGATTTCACGGTTCTTACGGATCATCTTTGTGCCGCGGAAGAAAGCTTCAAAACCAAGATTCAATGCAGCCATTTTGGCAACATGAGGATTTGTTTCATCCAATACGCGATTGATGAATTTAATCCATCTGTTATCAGGATCTTTGATAGCTGTTCTAACCTTATCGTAATCTTCTTTGGAAAATCCATTGCCCCAGAACTGTTCCGCCCAGTCTACTAATTCAAGAAATCCTTTTTCTCTGTCTTTGTCTACCATCGCAAGGACTTTGTCGATGATAACACTGGCAGCTGCACGCTGCGCTTTATGTGAAATTTTATCTAATGTTGTATTCATATTTCAATCCTCCTGATTTATGCTAAATATTTAAGTACGACATCTACAGCGGAAATCAATAGCAGGATACCGCCAATACCGTATGCTTTTGTCTTCTGTTCGTATCCAAGCTGCATGCCGGTGTACAATCCAAGTATAACCATAAATGCTGTAACAATCAGTATGCTTAAGGCTACAATATAGAATCTGGCCTGCAAAAGACCAAATCCCATGCCGGCAAAAAGTGCGTCAAGACTGGTGAAAAAAGCGGCTGCAGAAAGCTGCTTGTAATTAATATCACTGAGTCTCTCAAGAATGCCTTCGTTTTTCCAGGCCTTGTATAACATATATGCACCCATTACTGTAAAAATGATAACGGAAATTGATTCCCCGATATAACTGACATTATGTGCAATATCAGCCAGATAAGGAATCAATGTGACTGTATGGCCAATGGCAATGGCAGCCACCTGCCAGGCACAGAAAAACAAACTCATCTTCAGGAGCTTAGACTTTTCTATATTCAAAAGAACTGCTCCCTGACACACAACAACAGCATAGACATCTAAAGACAACCCAATGGAAATGATAAGTATCTCTATCAGACTCATATCGGACCTCCAGTCCTTTTATTTATTTCCTGTTTACTTCAGCCTGTCTGCTGGCAATTAGTACTATAAAAGAAATTGACTGGAAAGTACAGATTCACAAAAAGGCAAATGTTCAATAAAAAGCTACAAAAGGATTAAAATGTCGTATTTTTAAAAAATTTTAGTTGTCCATTTTGTGCAGTCCCAGACATCTGTGGCCAGACCGTCATAAAAGTCCGGTTCATGGCAGACCATTAAAATACTGCCGTTATAGTCCAGCAATGCACGTTTTAATTCATCTTTGGCATCCACATCCAGATGGTTGGTAGGCTCATCCAGAAGCAGGACGTTGGTCTCACGGTTGATTAATTTGCAGAGACGGACTTTGGCCTGCTCACCGCCGCTTAAGACACGGACCTGGCTCTCAATATGTTTGGTTGTCAGGCCGCATTTGGCCAGTGCTGACCGGACTTCATACTGGCTGAAGGATGGAAATTCATCCCAGAGTGTTTCGATACAGGTTTTCGCGCCGTCTCCGGTCATCTCCTGTTCAAAATAACCGATATTCAGATAATCACCTTGTTCCACGCTTCCTGTGATGGATGGGATGAGACCGAGAATACTCTTTAACAGCGTTGTTTTACCAATACCGTTGGCACCGGTCAGGACAATCTTCTGTCCGCGTTCCATCTCAAGATTCAACGGTGTTGACAAAGGCTCATCATAACCGATAACAAGATCTTTTGTCTGGAAAATATAGCGGCTTGGTGTGCGGGAAAGTTTAAAGTTAAATTCCGGTTTCGGCTTTTCGGCTGCCAGTTCAATTACATCCATTTTGTCCAGTTTCTTCTGTCGGGACATGGCCATATTGCGGGTAGCGACTCTGGCTTTGTTGCGGGCAACAAAGTCCTTCAACTGGGCGATCTCTTTCTGTTGTTTATTGTAAGCAGCTTCCAGTTGGGCTTTCTTCATGGCATAAATATCCTGGAACTGGTCGTAATTGCCTACATAACGATCCAGACGCTGATTCTCCATATGATAAATCAAATTGACCACGGAGTTCAGGAATGGAATATCGTGGGAAATAAGAATGAAAGCATTCTCATAGTCATTCAGGTAACGTTTCAGCCATTCAATATGGACGACATCCAGATAGTTGGTAGGCTCATCCAAAAGCAGGATGTCCGGTTTTTCAAGGAGAAGCTTGGCCAGCAGGACTTTGGTACGCTGGCCGCCGCTTAAATCAGTGACATCCCTGTCAAGGCCAATATCTGTCAGACCAAGTGCCCGGGCTACTTCATCCACCTTGCTGTCGATCATGTAAAAATCATGCATCATAAGAAGATCCTGAATGGTGCCGAGTTCCTCCATGGCCGCATCCATCTCATCCTGTGACATCTCGCCCATGTTGTCACAGAGATGATTCATCTTCTCTTCCATCTCAAAAAGGAAGTCAAAGGCGGATGTCAGCACCTGACGGACCGTCATGCCCTTTTCAAGGACTGTGTGCTGGTCAAGATAACCGACACGGACATTTTTGGCCCATTCAATCTTACCTTCGTCAGGCATCAGTTTGCCTGTAATAATACTCATAAAAGTGGACTTACCTTCACCGTTGGCGCCGATAAGTCCAATATGTTCTCCCGCCAGCATCCGGAAAGAGACATCCTGAAAGATGGCTCTGTCTCCGAATCCGTGGGATAAATGTTCAACATTTAAAATACTCATAAAAACCTCTGTTCAGACTTAAGCAGTGATTATCGTCCGCAGCACTGTTTGTACTTCTTGCCGCTTCCGCATGGGCATGGATCATTACGTCCGATCTTCTTGCCTTTAACAACAGTCATAGATTTCTTCTGGGCTTTGTAGAGCTCTTTTCTGCGTTCTTCTGTCAGAAGTGCATCCCATTGAGGCAGGTTGTAAAGCCAATCAGCCTTTGCAGCAACCATATTGTAGTACAGCTTCTCAAGGTCGATATCAACAGTCACTTCTGATTCAGCAACGATTGTATCAACCGGGTTTGGTGTCTTTAAGCTTTCGTTGATACCATCAAGGAATCCGCCGAAACGAACGACATCCATGCCGTATTTCTCAGCGAGTTCAGCGACGGTGCCTTTCTCAACTTCAACAGGTTCTGTCAGCATCTTCTCATAAACTGCTTTTTCCTGCATATAGTAATCTGTCCAGAACTTCTGTGCTGTTGCCTGATCTGTATTGTACTGGTTTGCAAGTACTTCCCAATCTTCCATTAAACTCATGTTATTCACCTTATCCTTTATTTTATAAAATTTAATGACAATTCCTGTATTCTGCCTCTGAAAAAGAAACAGGACACACCTTATCAAATTATAAAAGATGTGCCCTGTTTTGTCAAATCATTTATGTGCAGGATATTATCTGAAATTATTATTTTCCGCTGCAGCATAAGCGGCATCAAAGAAATATTCCTGGGAATTGAGGGGAGGCAGGACATCATGTTTTATGATCTGCGGTATCAGCGGTTGGGATTCGTCCAGCAGCTTCTAATCGATCAGAGAGCCGACGCGTACCATAAAGAATTCGTCAAGACTTGCAAAAAATGCCGATGACAATCAAATCCCGTCATCGGCATGGTATATGTTGATTATTCTACAAGGACGTCTTCAATCTCTGATTGGAGTGTCTCTTTCAGGTGCTGTTCCTCATCCAGCATGCGTTCCAGTTCTTCGAGAACGTACTCAATCTCGGTTTTAATCCCTTGAACCTGTTCTTTGGATTGCTTGATACGCTTTTGAACAGCCAGATCTGCAAAGATGCCATCAAAAAAGTAATCTGCAAAACGCAGGAAATCATCTGTGTTGACATGAACATCCCTCTGAACGGAGATATCAGTCAATTCTGTGTTGAAGTGTCTGAGATCCATCTGGAGTTCGGTAATATAGCTCTGGGCATCGTCCAGATTGCCGTGTTTGGCTGCTGTGCTGAGTAAACCGCCGCCGAGGATATCCCATGTGCCCCATGCTTCTGCATTGTCAAGCTTGCCAAGTACACAATCTGTTGTAAAAGCGGCCTTCTGTCCTGCTGAAATAGCTTCCTGAAGTTCTTTGATACGGCTGCTGCAGGCAGATATCTGTTCATCGAGATGAAGCAATCTGTCCGCTTTGTCTGAATTCCTGAGACGAATTCCGTCCTCTCTTGCCTTCAACAATTCATTGTAGGTTGCTTCGCATCCTTTGAGGTAATCCAGTTCTTTCACATATGTATCAATATGATATTGAATCGCCTTTAATTCCTGGCTGGCAGCTTCATATTTCACGGAGGCTGCATATGCTTCCTTCTGTTCCTTCGTCATCTTCTCGTCGATTTTGCCGATGAGGCTGTAAAAAAGGGCTGTCAGGCCCCTGTCTTCTAAACGGTCTACATCCTTTTGCTCATCTTCTTTTTCCTGTCGCAGTTCTTCAACCTTTTCCTTCTGTTCTTTTTCCTGAACATACAAATTGTCAAGCATGGATGTCAGATGTGCTTTTCTGCCAATCTGTTCTCTGAGTTTCTGAAGCTGTTCCCTGTCTACGTCCATATATAATCCTTTCCTTTTTGTAGTAATAAAATAATATTGCGGTGTCATTCCATTGACATCATACGCTCCATTATAACACTATGAGGGCTTAGTTGTCTATGGATTTTCAACATTATCTTTAATGGACTCTTTTGAAAAAAGAAAGGCATATGCCGGCAGATAACTGCAACATATGCCTTTTGTTCAGCCTGTTTTGAAGTCACTTTGCGGTCAAAACAGGTTATTTTATAAACATCGCATCCCCGAAGCTGAAGAAACGATAACGCTCCTGAACAGCTGTTTCGTAGGCATGCATAATATGCTCTTTGCCTGCCAGTGCGGAGACGAGCATTAAAAGTGTTGATTCCGGAAGATGGAAATTGGTGATGAGCGCATCAATGCATTTGAATTTGTAGCCCGGATAGATGAAAATCTCCGTCCATCCGCCTGCAGCATGCATGGTGCCGTCTTCATCCGCCACGGATTCCAGTGTACGTGTGCTGGTGGTACCAACGGCGATGACTCTGCCGCCGCGTTTTTTTGTATCATTGATGATATCAGCGGCTTCTTGAGTGATCTGATAATACTCAGAGTGCATATGGTGCTGTGTCACATCCTCCACCTTGACAGGACGGAATGTGCCCAGGCCCACATGAAGGGTCACACGGGCGATGCGGATGCCTTTGGCTTCAATGGCCGCCAGAAGTTCCGGTGTAAAATGCAGTCCGGCTGTGGGTGCAGCGGCACTGCCTTCATGTTTGGCATAGACTGTCTGGTAACGGTTTTTGTCCTGAAGCTTGTGGGTGATATATGGCGGCAGCGGCATTTCACCTAACTGGTCAAGGATTTCTTCAAAAATACCTTCGTATTCGAAATGGATCAGACGGTTGCCCTCTTCCACTACATCAATGACTTCTGCTTTCAGACGTCCGTCACCAAATGTCAGGCGGGTACCCGGTTTTGCTTTTTTGCCTGGGCGAACCAGTGTCTCCCAGACATCATTTTCTCTTCTCTTCAATAAGAGAATTTCAATGTGGGCGCCGGTATCTTCTTTGATACCGTAGAGTCTTGCCGGAATGACCTTTGTATCATTGATAACAAGGCAGTCTTCAGGGTTTAAATATTCAATAATATCCTTGAAGATATGATGGCTGATCTCACCGCTTTCGCGGTCAAGCACCATGAGTCTGGAGCTTGACCGGTCTTCTAACGGATCCTGAGCGATCAGTTCTTCAGGAAGATCGTAATAAAAATCACTTGTTTTCATTGTCTGTCAGCCTCTATTTTCTCAGTTCGATGCCAAGGTCTTCAAGGCCGGCAATGATCTTGTCCATAGCCGCTGTGATATCTTTTTCTTCCAGTGTTCTGTCGTTTGCTCTGAAAGTGATGGAGTAAGCAACGGACTTGTAACCCGGTTTGATCTGTGAACCTTCGTAGATATCAAACAGATGGTAGCTTTCAAGATGATGACCACCCTTTTCGCGGATGACTTTTTCAATCTGACCAACAAGGATGTCTTTCTTAACCACCATACTGATATCACGGTTTACAGCAGGATGTTTGGCAATGCCCTTGAAATGACGGTCAAATGTTGCCATTTCTGTAATGACAGGCATATCAAGAACGGCAATGTAAGCACGTGTCTTCAGGTCATAGTTTTCGCATACTTCCGGATGAACTTCACCCATGTAGCCGATGACTTTGCCCTGGTAAATGATGTTGGCCTGACGACCCGGATGCAGAAAGCTTTTTCCGGCATTTGGATCATAATCAACGATATCATGCATACCTGCTCTTTCAAGGAATTCCTCCACAACACCTTTCATTGTGAAGAAATCGCCTTCACCGTAGAAACCGAGTGTAAATTGAACACGTTCATCAGCGTATTCTGTCAGTGGCAGTGATTTAGGCAGATAAATCTTGGCCATTTCGTATAATTTTACATCTTTGTTGCGGCGGTTGAAGTTTCTTGCCAGAGAAACAAGCATGCCGTTTAAAGGTGTTGTCTTCATGATACTGTAATCTTCACCCTGTGGGTTGGCAATAGTGATTGCCTGACGCAGCGGATCATCAGCATCCAGGCGGAGTTTATCAAATACCTTCGGACTTTCAAAGGAGAAAGTCATACCTTCGGAGAATCCGCAGAATTCAGCAGTTTCCTTGGCAACATCTTCGACTCTGTGCTTGAAGGAAACTTTACCGCTGGTGGATTCGCCGCTTGGCAGTGTTGAAGGAATATTGGAGTAGCCATAGAATCTTGCAACTTCCTCAGCAAGGTCTGCTGTGCCCAGAAGATCCTGTCTGAATGTCGGGATAATCATGACATTTCTGTCAGCATCGTATTCAAGCTCCAGTGACTTGAAGTAACCAAGCATCTGTTCAGCAGATAAATCAGTACCAAGGAGACGGTTAATTCTCTCAGGCTGGAAAGGAATTTCATGGGGCTCTTTGACTTTGCCGTAAACGTCTACCATACCGCCGACAACTTCGCCACAGCCCAGCACTTCGATTAACTGGCAGGCACGGTCGATGGCTGCGCTGGCATTATTCGGATCCAGACCCTTTTCGAATTTGCTCTGGGCATCGGTACGCATACCGAGCTTCTTGCCGGAGAGACGGATATTGGTGCCGTCAAAGCAGGCTGCTTCAAATAAAATAGCATCTACGTCATCTGTGATCATGGAATTTTCGCCACCCATGATACCTGCGATACCAACTGGTTTCTCTGCATCACAGATCATCAGCATAGAGCTGTCCAGTGTTCTCTCCTGGCCATCCAGAGTAACAAATTTCTCATTGTCTTCGGCACGGCGGACAATGATCTTCTGGCCTGCGATGGTAGAAAGGTCATAGGCGTGCATTGGCTGACCGTATTCTTCCATGACATAGTTGGTAATATCGACGATATTGTTGATCGGACGGATGCCCTGAGCCGCCAGACGACGCTGCATCCATTCAGGAGATGGTCCCACCTTGATATTCTTAACCACACGGGCTGTGTAGCGCGGACACAGCTCTGTATCTTTGACTTCAACGCTGATAAAATCGTTGACATCCTCATCGTTGCCTGTTGGTTCTACAACCGGCGGACAAAATGGTTTGTCGAATGTAACAGCAGCTTCTCTTGCAATACCGAGAATACTGAAGCAGTCTACACGGTTGGATGTGATCTCGTATTCAATAACAGCGTCATCTAAGCCCAGAGCCTTGACAGCGTTGTCACCCGGTTTGATATCTTCTCTGTTCTTAAAGATGTAGATACCGTTTTCAGGGGCATCCGGATACATATCGCGGCTGGAACCCAGTTCTTCGATGGAACACATCATACCGTTACTTGGTACACCGCGGAGTTTGCCCTTTTTGATCTTGATGCCCTCTTCCGGAGGGGTGCTGCCGTCATGACCGCCGGCAACTCTTCCGCCTGCAAGGACAACCGGAACAACAGCGCCCTCAAAGACGTTTGGTGCACCTGTGACGATCTGTACAGGTTCTTCCTGACCAACATTCACCTGGCAGATGACCAGTTTGTCGGCATCAGGATGTTTTTCGATTTTTAAAATCTGTCCGACAACGATATTCTCGAGATTCTTGTCTAACTCGACATAATATTCACCCTTTGAACCGGATAATGTCATGGCATCCAGATATTCCTGAGGTGTCAGATCCTCAATACCCGGTACAAGGTCTTTAATCCATTTTAATGATGTTCTCATAATCTATTTTCCTCCTGCTGCTTAGAACTGTTTCAGAAATCTGATGTCATTTTCATAGAGATGATGCATGTCATCAATTTCGTATTTGAGCATGGCGATACGCTCAAGGCCGACACCGAATGCAAAGCCCTGATATTCTTCAGGATCAATGCCGCACATTTCAAATACATGCGGATGCACCATACCGCAGCCAAGGATTTCAATCCAGCCTTCACCTTTACACATTCTGCAGCCTTTGCCGCCGCATTTGAAGCATGTGACATCCATTTCGGCACTTGGTTCTGTGAATGGGAAATGATGCGGTCTGAACTTGACCTTTGTATCTTCGCCGAAAAGCTGTTTTGCAAATTCAGCCAGTGTGCCCTTCAAATCGGCAAATGTGACATTCTTGTCAACGACAAGGCCTTCAATCTGGTGGAAGTTCGGTGAATGCGTAGCATCCAGTTCATCGGCACGGAATACACGGCCCGGTGCAATCATACGGATCGGCAGCGGCTGAGTTTCCATGGTATGGATCTGTGTACCGGATGTCTGTGTACGAAGCAGCAGATCCTTGGTGATGTAGAATGTATCCTGTTCATCTTTGGCAGGATGATTGGCAGGAATGTTCAAAGCCTCAAAGTTGTAGTAGTCAAACTCAATCTCAGGTCCTTCTACAACTTCATAACCCATACCTGTAAAGATACGTTCAACTTCTTCCTGGGCAATGCTGTTTGGGTGGCGGTGACCCAGGTGGTTCTTCTTTGCCGGAAGTGTCACATCGATGATTTCGGATTTGAGCTGAAGTTCTCTGGCTTTTGCAGCAAGATCTTTCTTCATCGTATCAAGAGAATTCTCAATTTCCTGACGGGCTTCATTGACCATCTGGCCGAATGCCGGACGTTCTTCAGGCGGGATATCTCTCATGGATTTCATAATGGCTGTCAGTTCGCCTTTTTTACCTAAAAAGGAAACACGGATATCATTCAGTGCATCCATACCACCGGCAGCTTTGATCTGGGCGATGGCTTCATTTCTAATTTTTTGCAGTCTGTCCTTCATTGTACGACTCGTATGAAAAAATCATACGCTCCTTTCTTTGACTAATCTTATTTTGACTGTGGATGTGGTTTGCAGGCAGGTATGTATTTGCGCGCAAAAGTGCATAAAAAAAGTCCCTTTATGAAAAATAAAGGGACGAATTCATTCCGCGGTACCACCCTGCTTCCCCGTTCAAATCGAAGTTATTCAAAAATGACATATAGCGGGGCACTTGGAGATGCTTAACGGGCATCGGCGGTATCTCCTACTTGGTATATGGTTCAGAGATACAGCTCCTGTGGGAAATTCAGTCATCATCAGAACTTAAGGCAGCTTCCAGCCAATGGCTCCCTCTCTCTGTAAGGAAATGATAACCTGATACAGATATGCATATACTATACATAATCTGCAGCACATTCACAGCTTTTGTTCATGTTTTATTTTAACATATTCAAAAAGCTTGTCAATAGGTCATCTTCACAGTTGTTAATTTTTGTAATCTATGATAAGATGAGGACATGTGACATTTTAATGAGGGGGGAATCTATGCGTACAGTTTTGCGCTGGGTCAAGGGATTTTTGAAGAAGAATGCAGAAGATCATCTGGGAGCTTATGCTTCACAGGCGGCCTATTTTATTGTACTCTCTGCATTTCCATTCTGTATCTTCTTGCTGACTCTTTTGCGGTATTCACCGCTGACCCATGAAGATCTGCTGAATATTCTCCAGATGTTATCGCCGAAGATGGCCAATGATGTCATTCGTTCGGTTATGAAGGAAGTTTATGAGCAGTCTACGATTGCGATTACATCGTTTACAATCATCTTTGTTCTCTGGTCGGCAGGACGAGGGATTTTGTCCATTACCAGGGGAATTAACGAGATTTATCATATCAATGAAACACGAAATTATTTTTATATACGGTTTATCTCAGCTGTGTACACACTGTGGCTGGCTGTGGCACTGATCGTGACGCTGGGCCTTCTTGTATTCGGTAATGTTATTTACCGAAAGGTGATACAGCTTCTGCCTGTATTACACGATTTTGCGGCCTTTGTCATCAGTATCCGCATGCTGATCATCTTCTGTCTGCTGACCTTGTTTTTCATATTTGTGTACAGAGTTCTGCCGAATAAGAAGACACCGCTTCTATATGTGCTGCCGGGAGCGATTTCCTGCTCCATCGGATGGATGATCACTTCCAGCATTTTTGCCATCTATTTTAACACTTCACATAGTTTTACCTATATGTACGGCAGTTTGGCAGGTATCATGATGATCATGCTCTGGCTTTATACATGTATGTATCAGCTTTTTCTTGGTGCGGAACTGAACAATCTGCTGCATCCCGAATCCATTTCAGGGGACACAGCAGAAGATATTTTTAATTAAGATTCATGACCATTGAGGGGACTGACATTTTCGATGTCGATCCCCTCAAAAAAGTATTTCAGTATTTCTTTATAATCATATCCTTTTTCTGCCAGTTCATTGGCACCATTCTGGCTTAGTCCGGCACCGTGGCCGAAACCGCCGCCATATATTTTGTAGCTGGTTATCTCTTCGTTATCACGAATTGCTTCAAGGAAAAAATAACCGCTGGGCAGCAGGGACATGCCCTTTCTGATGCTGCCATCCTGCAGGGTGATGGTTTCCTCTGCCGAAGGTGCAAGAAGGCACCGGATATTGTATTCTCCGCTGACGGTCAGTTCCTGATCCCTGCCTGTCAGTTTTATTTGCTGCAAGACCCCGCTTGCGGCCCTTTCTGTCACTTCTACCTGCAAAATATCATCAGCTTTTACTGTGCCGTCTGAAGATAAAAGGGTGAAGCGTTTCGGATCTGCAGCCATCCGTCTGGCAAACAATTCAGATATATTGGACCGGATAGTCGTCATAGAAAGGGTTACCTGCCATCGGAACCAGGGGTCGGATGCTTCAAGATAAGTATCTGCCTCCGGATGTAGGATAAAATCTACAAAAGCAGCTTCTGAAGAAAGTGCACACAACGTCGGCGGTTCTGTTTCCAACCGTGCAGTCATATAGGAATCTCCCTGTCCTGTATCGGGATAAGTCCAGATATCATCATCGGATGAAAGACTTCCGCATGAGGAAGAAAAATACTTGGCGGATGCAATCTGCTGATGAAAGGACAGAACTTCTCCGGCGGTGGATTCTACGGCATTGTCTGTTCGCGGATCAGTGTTCTGATTCATATAAACCTGACAGGCGGTGCTGTCGTTTAAATCTGCAAATGAATATTTGGGATTTTGAATAGCGGTAAAGGCATAGCTTCTGGCACAGACCGTTTGGGATTTTAAAGCTTCTGATGCATAGGAAGCCGGCATTTCGCTGGGAACAACGCCCTTTAAATATTCTTCTACAGGGAGGATATTGACAAGATAAAGGCTGTCACCGGCTCTGATCACACGCAGACGCCCGGTATAAGCAGGCTGTCCGAAGCTTCTGTTAAGACTGGCAACACAGACAGGCTGCCCGTTCTCAGTGGTTATTTCGGCTGTATCGCCCTCTTCGGAAAAATCCTGTATTGTCAGTTCTGCCATTTCACCGGCTGCGTGCTGAATGGTTTGGTCTTTGAATGTCATTTGCCATGGGGCTTCACTGGTCAGAATAATGGTTGTGTGTGCTTCTGATGTGAAATCATCATTCATCAGACAAACCCGGATATCCGAAGTGATGTCGGGATACCGGAGGGGTTCATTTTGTTTTTTCGGATCGGGTTGTGCAGTATTAGTTTCGTAAAAAGTCAGGCTATCAGTTTCTGTGACATTCATTATTTCTGGGTGTGTATCCTTCTTAGGGCAGATCATCAGCATTTGATCGTCGACAATATATGCTGTGACCGGTTGCCCTAGATAGGGTTCAAGTACAAGTCCCTGGCTGCTGTAAATACCGGAGTCTGTTTTTACCTGCCATCTGTCCAAAGAACTGTCGCCAGATGGCAGGGCTTCTATGGTAAGTGTCCTGGTGATGGCCATTTCATGCTGGGAAAGCCACAGATCAAAATATTGCAGCCATTTTTCAAGGGGAATCGGTCTGGTTTTCCTGATGATAGGAACAGACATCGAAATCTCCAGCCTGGCGGCAATATCGGAGGCTTCCTGCCATGTAAGAAGGTTTGTTGGATGAAACAGATCACCGTCTTTTTTCATCAGTCCGTCTGTAAGGACAGCGGTTATTTCATCGGCATACCACAGATTGCTGTCAACATCAATAAGCGGTTCGGCACTCTTTGAACTGTTCTCATTCATGTCGCAGACGGTCCAGGCCAGCATGCGTGCAGTCTGGGCACGGGTAATTCCCTGTGTGATGTTTTGCCGAAAGAAATGTTTGTAAAATAAAAAAAGAGTCATCGCTGCCAGAAGCAGGATGACCGGTTGCATTCTTTTCATGGCGGTCTCCTGTCCTTGATCGCAGTATCAAACACTCTTAATCTATGTTCAGGATGACCGGATTATGATAAATATTTTGAATAAAAAAAGAAACCTCCAAAGTGCCGATGTCCGCATTTTTGACGCCTAGCCTTAAAGCCAGGTGGGTAACCTGGTCCATTTTTCTGTCTTCCGCTACCGTTGCGGGCGGCCTGACATATTATGAAACACGCAGTTTCCCAGTCAAAAAAATGTAGGTTCAAAATTGCGAACTGTCGCACACCCCAGATAAGTTTCTTCATGAGTGTATTATACATGATTCATTCTGTTATTTCAAGAGGAAATTCACGTCAATGCCTATTGTCAAATAAAAGGAGATGACGTTATAATAGAGACGGTAAGAAAAGAGGTAAATAATGATGTTAAAAAAAATAGCACGAACCATGGCATATATTGGCAGTATCATCACAGGATTTTATTTGTTTACAAGTGCTCCGGGGTTTCATAAGAGGGAGAAATGGCAGCATCTCACAGGATGGGATTATGCGCATCGCGGCCTTCATGACAATGAACACGGTATTCCGGAGAATTCCATGGCAGCTTTTCAAAGAGCTGTTGATAAAGGATATGGTATTGAATTGGATGTTCATTTGACAGCGGATAACCAGCTGGTTGTTTTTCATGATGACACATTGACGAGAATGTGTGGAATCAACAAAAAGATTTCGGGATTTTTGTATTCGTATCTGCAGCAGCTCCGCCTTTTGGGGACGGGGGAAGGCATTCCTCTTTTTAAAGACGTGCTGGCACTGGTGGATGGCAAAGTACCGCTGATTATTGAACTGAAGGTGGATGGCAGCAATCAGAATCTTCTCTGTCCCCTTGTATGGCAGCTGCTATCCGGATACAAAGGCAGCTACTGTATCGAATCTTTTCATCCATTTGTTTTGCAGTGGTTTAAACGCCATCAGCCACAGGTGGTCCGAGGACAGCTTTCCTGCAACTTCTTCAAGGAAAACCCGCACTGTGATATCGTTTTATTTCTAATGTCTAATCTGATGACTAATTTTTTTACGCATCCGGATTTTATTGCATACAAATATCTTGATCTGAAAAATCCAGCAGTGATCTATAACAGAAAATTGTTCCGGATTATGACAGTGGTCTGGACAATCCCGGGAAAACCCACTTATGATCGATTTAAAGGCAAGGTTGATGCGATGATATTTGAGGGCTTTGAACCATAAAATCTAAAAGAACTTCTAAAGGAAATCATCAATTCATTTAGAAGTTCTTTTTATTTATGCGAGCAACGACCGAAACGGAGTGTAGAGGCCGCGATAACTTGAGAAACTCGCGGAGCGTGTTTCATCTAGTTAGGAGTATTTATTTAGTGGATACCAAGAAATTTCTTAACTGTAGCTTCCATCTCTGTCTTATCACATACGGTTGTATGACGGATTGGCGCTGTACGGATCTCAGTAACAGCTGAAGGTTCTTTGACGCCGGATGTAGCGACCAGCTGATCTACCAGTTCGAATTCAGAATACCGGCTCACATCACCCTTGATGGCTGTCATGACACTGCGGGCAAATTTAAATGGGCTTGCAGTGGAGGCGATCACTGTCGGCGTCGTATCTTTTGTATCTGCGACATATTTCTTGTAAACGGATGCAGCGACGGCTGTATGTGTATCGATCACATAACCTGTCTTCGTGTACAGCTCGTGAATAGCCTGGGCTGTCTCCTCTTCTGTTGCATAATTGCCGTAGAAATCTTTGAGATTGTCACGCATAGCAGGTGTGATCTCGTAAACACCTGTTTCTGACAATGATTTCATAAGCTGGGTATCCTTATCTGCATCCTGACCGGCAATCTGATAAATCAGACGTTCCAGGTTGCTTGAAATCAGGATATCCATGGATGGAGATGTTGTCACATGGAATTCTCTGTTGCGGTCATAGGTACCTGTGGCGAAGAAATCGTAAAGGACTTTATTGGTGTTAGATGCACAGATCAGTTTGGCGATCGGAACGCCCATGTTTTTGGCATAATAAGCAGCAAGGATATTGCCGAAGTTGCCGGTTGGAACATCTACATTGATTGGATCACCGTTCTTGATCTCGCCGTTATGAACCAGTGATGCATAGGCATAAACATAGTACACAACCTGAGGAACAAGACGACCGATATTGATGGAGTTGGCGGATGAGAACTGATATCCAGCTGCATTCAGTTCCCTGTTCAGTTCTTCACAGCCAAACATCTTCTTTACACCTGTCTGGGCATCATCGAAATTACCGTGGATACCGACAACAAATGTATTGTCACCTTTCTGTGTGACCATCTGCTTCTCCTGGACAGGACTGACGCCATCCTTAGGATAGAAAACAATAATTTTGGTTCCCGGAACATCGGCAAAACCTGTCAGAGCAGCTTTGCCTGTATCACCGGATGTTGCTGTCAGGATGACAATTTCGTTCTTGACATTGTTCTTACGGGCAGCAGTTGTCAACAGATAGGGAAGAATGGATAAAGCCATATCTTTGAAAGCAATGGTTTTTCCATGGAAAAGTTCAAGGTAATAAGCACCGTCTGCTTTGACAAGAGGTGCGATCACTTCAGTATCGAATTTCTGATCATAAGCACTATTGATACAGTGTTTTAACTCTTCTTCTGTAAAATCGGTCAGGAAAAGCTTCATAACTTCATAGGCCACTTCTTGGTAAGTCATGACGGCCAGCTGATCAATGGATACGTCCAGTTTTGGAAATGCTGTCGGTACAAAAAGGCCTCCGTCTTCAGCAAGTCCCTTTAAAATTGCATAGGATGCAGTTACAGTTTTATCTGCACTTCGAGTGCTTTTGTATAATAATTCCATAGTTCCTCCTTCTGCCCCGCTGACAAGTATAGATTGGGGCTACATTCAAGTCGAATGCTCCTGGGAAAGCTTCCCATTAAGACTAATCTCTTTGCGCATTATAACATATCCATAAAACGGTGACAATACGAAAAGTGTATTTTTGACGGTGCTGTTCCACTTTTATACGATAATGTGGTATACTGATAGCGAGAGGAGGTGCGTGAATGCATCGTTTTTATTCATATTGCGCACAGTTGATCGGCGGTATGATTGTCTGTCTGCTGATTATTTCTTTTTCTGTGACATTAACATTGAATTTCAGGCCGCTTTATTATGCAGATATCCAGCATTTGCATATTGCGGAATTATCAGGAAGGAATGAAGAAGATATCCGTCAGAATTATGATGCATTGATCGACTATAATTCATTGTTTAACCATGAGCCTTTGAAATTCCCGACATGTACAATGTCTGAGTCTGGAAGGAGCCATTTTGAAGAAGTGAAGAAAATATTTGATCTTTTTGGGTGGACATTGATCATCACGTTTGGTCTGACATTGATCGTTACAGTCCGATTTGTCCGAAAGAAAGAATGGCTCTGGCTTCGGATCGCGGGGATTTTGTGTATTATGCTGCCGGCGTTTCTTGGAATCATGGTTGCGGTGAATTGGGAGTATGTATTTGTGACTTTTCATCAGCTTGTTTTTAACAATGATTACTGGCTGTTTGATCCGACTACGGATCCCATCATCAATATTTTGCCGGATGTTTATTTTATGCATTGTACCATCATGATTTTTGTACTTGTGATGGCAGGCAGCCTTTTATGTTTTATATTTTCTCATTTATTAAAGCACCGTTCCGGTTGAATTTGAAGGTATATATATGGTATAATAGAAGTGACAAAAGTAAAGTTATCTACTACTTAGAGGGGTCAGGTGAAATATATGAGTGATAAGAAGATTATTATTACATTAGGGCGTGAATGCGGCAGCGGCGGTCATGAGATTGGTGAGAAGCTGGCGAAGAAACTGGGTATTGCATTTTATGACAAGAATCTGATCGAGCTTGCGGCAAAGCACAGTGGATTGGATCTGGATGTGTTGGGGTCAACAGATGAGAAGGCACCAAGCCCTTTCATTTCACCGTATGCACCAACAATTGCAGACCAGCTGTACAGAGCACAGAGCGATGTAATCCGTGAACTTGCTGAGAAGGAGTCTTTTGTTATTGTAGGACGCTGTTCCAATAGTGTGCTTGAAGACAAGGACAACGTATTGAATGTCTTTGTCTATGCACCGCTCAGCAATCGTATCAAACGTGTCATGGACAGACATCTGATCGATTCTCAGGACAAGGCCAAGAAGGAAATTCTTCGTACAGATAAGATCCGTCGTACATATTATCAGTATTACTCTGAGTATCGTTGGGGCGAGCGTGAAAGCTATGATCTGATGGTGGATAGTTCTGTATTTGGCATTGATGATACAGTTGATGTGATTATCGATGCGATTCATCGTAAGTTTAAGTAGTTTCTAACGGACAGCATGTCCGACATATATAACTAAAGCTGCGTCTGCAGTTTCAGCGATTTTTTAATCGACTGTCTGCAGATGCAGCTTTTTCGTTTTGTATTATGTGATTAATAGACACGGAAAATGAGTCGGATTGTCATAAAGATAAAGCAGACAATAGCGATAACCAACAGTGTTAAACGGATCAGATGCTTGCCTTTGAAGAGGTCTGCACCGGATATATCCAGTTTTTTGTTGGATATAAGGCTGGCAATATTTCCAATGTTCATCAATGCAATAACAAGGATGCAAAGAATAGAAAGAATCCATAATCCGAAAATCAGAATACCGTTGAAATTGGCTTTTTCTGCGGTGGATTTAACGGAGAGTACTTTGTTGAAAGTACTGCATGTGATGGATGCACCATCAGCTGCAGCGTCCTCAAAGGTATTGTTTTCTGTAAAGGTAGCTTTAAAGCCCTTTGGGTAATCCAACTGATAGTGAATTCCGTTTTTGATCTGAGAGCCTTTCAGGAAGCCTGACAGATTCAGTGTATCTTCGTAGGAACAATGAATATTCCATGGATTTTTGTGCTTCTCGGTGCCTCCGTTAAATAGAGAGTTTGTCAATTCTCCGCTGTTGTTTTTGTCGTTGTCGGAGGTACCGGATTCTCCGAGAACAGCCCGGGTCATTTTGGTCAGCTCATCTGCCGAGTTTGCTGAAAGGGTGATGCTGTAGGTGGTATTGTTGAGGATATTTTCCTTATTGACATTCATCTGATCCGGCCATTGCTCTGCGGCTGTGTTCAGACGATCTTCGATACTGCTGCCGATCAGGTTGACAGCATCTGATGACAGACGGAACTCAAATGTACGTTCAATATTGGTGTCACTGTGAACAGATGTTGTAATATCTACTTCATCAATATCGACGGCAAAACCGAGAACGGCTGTCACCTCATCCGCTGAGGCAACAGTCATGGTGATCTCGCATGTATCGCTGCTGTAGGAGGAAGTCTCATCCTTCAGATAGCCATAGGTACTGCTGCAGCTTTCAACAGTATATTCCGGTGATACTTTGAGGATATAGGACATTGTTGTATTTTCATCTGTAAAATCCAGAAAATAACTGCCGTCATAATACTGCTTGATCAGTTTTTTGGCAGAGAGGGATTCGGTGTCACCTTCCGTGGTCACTTCAAAGACCGTGTTACTTGTATGCAGTGCTTTGTTGACATTTGTTACATAGTTCTGCAATGTTGCAGATTCAAAGCTGATGGTATAAGTCCGGGAGTTGTTTCCATCCTGGTATGTCATGGAGGCATCTGCGGGCACAAGGGTATCCATCAGTGATTTCAGCTTGGTGCCAAGGGCAGCAACGACTTTATTGCTGACAACATAGGTGATCTCTGCAGCGACGGACTGATCATCTGCTAACTGTGCAGCAACGGAGACACTGTCAAAAGCATTTGATTGGATTGTGGAAATTTTGATATAATCATCCATCTGCATGGTTTCGCCGTCAAAAACAACTTCTGTTTTGCCAAGCTGGAAAATATCCTGAATATTTTTGTCACCCATAGACGGATATTCCTTGATAATGGCATCTGCCAGCCAGTAGAACAGATCCATGGATGTAAAGTTCTCTTCGATGGTATAACCGTTCTTTAAAATAGAATGGGAATAATCGAAGTTAATGACCGGCGTGATGGCTGAATCAGTGGTATTGCCGCTGCAGATGGTTTCAATCTTCTTCTGGTATTCATTTCTGGATGCAAAATCAATGATCATCTGGATCTGAACGCCGCCGTTTTCATTTTCTGAAGCTGTACAGTACATATCCCCGGGGGTATATTGATTAATGACATCTTCCAGTGTTGTCAAACTGCCGCCAAAGACGTATTTGTATGCGGCAGCGGGAATATCGGCTGTCATGACACGGCTGCCGTTGAAGGTTTTGTCCACCGTCAGCGTTGTGTTGATATCGATATGACTGAGTTTGCCTGAACAACCTGCCAGCATCAGTACAAGTAATGTGCTGATGATTAAAAGAAATTGTTTTACTATTTTCACAGTTGCTATCACTCCTCTTCCACTGTGCAGGATGTTTGGTTACATTTTGCCTGCAAGGACAGATTTATTGTGAACCAGATAATCAACAAGGGAGATGACCGTCAGTGCCAGGGAGAGGTAAATCATAATCTGCTCAATGATATGGACAGTCGGCCCGCCGAAATTTGGGATCATAAAAATGATGGTAATCATAGTAATGGCGGTTTTATACTTGCCCCATATACCGGCTGCAATGACGGTACCACCTTCAGCAGCAACAAGACGGAAGCCGCTGATAATAAATTCTCTGGCAATGATAATAAGAACAACCCATGTCGGCATACGATGCATATCTACGAAACAGATCAGTGCAGAGCAGACAAGCAGTTTATCTGCCAAGGGATCCATAAACTTGCCGAAATTGGTGATCAGATTATACTTTCGGGCAATCTTACCGTCCAGCATATCAGTCAGGCTGGCTACAATGAAAATGATCAATGCAATATAGGGTGAAAATGGTCCCATATAGTCTGCACCAAGCAGGAATAAAACAAAGAAAGGAACAAGAATGACCCTTAAAACGGTCAGTTTATTCGGTAAATTCATATATCACATCTCCTACCAGATCGTAATCTTTGGCATCTGTTATCTCAACTTTGACAATATCACCGGAGATCATATCTTCTTCGGCGTGAACAAAAACGTAGCCATCCACATCAGGCGCATCTCTGTAGGTACGTCCGATATAAATATCTTCTTCAGGTAGTCGGCCTTCAATCAGAACATCCACAGTCTTTCCAACCATTTCTTCGGATTTCTCAAAGGCGATTGACTGTTGAGCCAGCATCAATGCATCTCGGCGTTCTTCCTTAACGAATTCCTCGATCTGATCCGGCATCTGTGCAGCCGGTGTACCTTCTTCTTCTGAGTAAGTAAATACACCGAGACGATCAAATCGCATATCCTTAACAAATTGTAAAGCTTCCTGATGGTCTTCTTCTGTTTCACCCGGGAAACCGGCAATCAGCGTTGTTCTCAGGGCAATATCAGGGATTTCCTCTCTTAATCGCCCAATGATACTTCGAAGTTCAGCCTGTGTGGTGCGTCTGCCCATTCGTTTTAAGACGGCGTCACTGCCATGCTGGATGGGAAGATCAAGATAATGACAGATCTTCGGTTCTTCTTTGATGACCTGAATAAGTTCTTCATTGATCTCTTCAGGGTAACAGTATAGAACACGGATCCAGGAAATGCCTTCGATGCGGCAGAGTCTTCTAAGCAGCTCAGGAAGCAGTTTCTGTCCGCTGTAAAGGTCTGTGCCGTAAACCGTTGTCTCCTGGGCAACAATATTCAGCTCTTTCACACCCTGGGCAGCCAGTGATTCGGCCTGCCTGATCAGATAATCCATGGAGTGACTGCGGTAAGAACCGCGAAGTTTTGGAATAATGCAGTAAGTACAATGTTTGTCACAGCCTTCAGCAATCTTCAGATAACTGCTGTATCCACCGGTTGTCATGATACGCTGAACATCCACTTCCGGCAGGGCCTGAAGGTCGTCAAACTGTTCAACTTTCCGGCCATCTAAAACTTCAGCTACAACCTCAGCGATATGCTGGTAGCTGGTTGTGCCGATCACGGCATCAACTTCTTCAATCTCTGTCATGATCTCATCTTTGTAGCGTTCTGCCATGCATCCGGTGACGATCAGTGCCTTACATCTGCAGCTATGCTTCATTTCTGCCATTTCAAGGATCGTCTGGATACTCTCCTCCTTGGCGTCATGGATGAAGCTGCATGTATTGACAACAATGACGTCTGCTTCCATTTCATCGTCCACCAGCGTAAAGCCATGCTTCCGAAGAATGCCAAGCATGACTTCGGAATCCACAAGGTTTTTATCACAGCCCAGGGAAACAAAAAAGATAGTCAGGTTATTGGAATTTGTATTACTCATAAATATTATCTCTCCGTTTTCTGGAGGCGTACAGCCTCTACACAATTATACATCAGCATAGCGATGGTCATAGGTCCTACACCGCCGGGCACAGGTGTAATGGCACTGACAAGATCCATGACATCATCTCGGTCTACATCTCCGCAGAGTTTATTCTGTTCATTGCGGTGAATACCTACATCAATCACAACAGCACCTTCTTTGATATATTCGCGGTTGAAGAATTTCGGTTTGCCGATAGCTGCAACAAGAATATCCGCACGTTTGCAGACTTCCTTTAAGTCCTTTGTGTGGGAATGACAGATGGTTACTGTTGCATTTTCACGAAGGAGAAGAATGGCCATCGGTTTACCGACGATATTGCTTCTGCCCACAACAACACATTCTTTGCTGTCGATATCGATATTGCTGCGTTTAAGAAGCTGAATAATGCCGGCCGGTGTACAGGAGACAAAACCGTCTTCACCTGTGACAAGGGCACCTACATTACGGGGATGGAAGCCGTCAACATCCTTTAACGGGTGAATAGCCTCGATAATGTGTTTCTCGTTGATATGAGCCGGCACAGGCAGCTGAACAAGGATACCATTGACATCCTTTCTGTTGTTGAGCTTATCGATCAATGTCAATAATTCCATTTCTGTTGTACTTTCAGGCAGTTCGTATGCCAGGGAGCGGATACCGATATAAGCACAGGCCTTTTTCTTGTTGCCCACATAGACAGAGGAAGCAGGATCATTGCCGACCTGGATCACTGCCAATGTTACTTCTGTGCCTTTTTTTTTCATTTCTGCGACTTCGTTCTTTAATTCATCTTTTATCTGGGAGGAGATTTTCTTCCCGTCAATCAAAAAAGCCATTATACTAAACCTCCAGCATATTTGTTTTAAAAAGGGATACCTGTCTTCAGGTATCCCCTTTACTATATCACATAAAAATTTACTATACAAGCTGTCAACTTTCTTAAAATGCCTGCAATTGTTCAGATATTCATTTCAAGAATATCCGGTATGCTGACCGGACAGCTTTAGAATAAACCGGTGATCACACCATCTGCATCAACATCAATACCTTCTGCAGCCGGTTTCTTCGGAAGACCAGGCATTGTCATAATTGCACCTGTAATGGCAACGACAAATCCGGCGCCTGCAGATACATAAACTTCACGAATATTGACGTTGAAATTTTCCGGACGTCCCAGAAGCTTTGGATCATCAGATAAAGAATACTGATTCTTTGCCATACAGACAGGTACATCGCCAAATCCCATCTCGGCAATCTTCTTCAGTGCTTTTTCGGCAGCCGGTGCATAGGTCACAGTTGCTGCGCCGTAAATCTCTTTGGCAATGGTTTCAATCTTCTCTTTCAGAGACAGGCTGTTCTCATAGAGCACTTCAAAATGGCTCTCTTTGTTCTCAAGGGTATCAAGTACTTTCTCAGCCAGGGCAATACCGCCTTTGCCGCCCTTTTCCCATACTTCTGAAAGGGCAAATTCACAGCCTCTTTCTTCACAGAAATTCTTGACAAAGTTGATTTCTTCTTCAGAGTCTGTGATGAAAGCATTCAGAGTAACAACGATCGGAACGCCGTATTTCTGAAGATTCTCGATGTGCTTTTCGAGGTTAACAATACCTTTCTTCAATGCTTCAAGATTTGGTTCGGATGTCTCAGTCTTTGGAACACCGCCGTTATATTTCAGGGCGCGGACTGTGGCAACCAGAACAACAGCATCCGGTTTCAGTCCAGCCATACGGCACTTGATATCGAAGAACTTTTCAGCACCAAGGTCAGCGCCGAATCCTGCTTCAGTGACAACGATGTCTGCCATCTTCAGTGCAAGCTTTGTGGCACGGACACTATTGCAGCCGTGGGCGATATTGGCAAAAGGACCGCCGTGGACAATAGCCGGTGTGTGTTCCAGTGTCTGGATCAGGTTTGGTTTCAGGGCATCTTTTAAAAGTGCAGCCATAGCACCAACCGCATTCAGGTCACCGGCAGTTACAGGTTCACCGGCACGGTTGTAGGCAACGATGATCTTAGCCAGACGCTGTTTCAGATCTTCCATATCGTCTGCCAGACAGAGGATTGCCATGATCTCTGAGGCAACCGTGATGACAAAGTGATCTTCGCGTACAAATCCATCCATCTTGCTGCCAAGACCTACAACGACATTTCTGAGAACACGATCGTTCATATCAAGACATCTCTTCCAGATGATCTGTCGTGTATCTATATCTAATGCATTGCCCTGCTGGATGTGATTATCCATCATAGCTGCCAGAAGGTTGTTGGCAGAGGTGATGGCATGAAAATCACCTGTAAAATGCAGGTTCAGATCTTCCATAGGAACAACCTGGGCATAGCCGCCGCCTGCAGCACCGCCTTTGATACCGAAGCAAGGTCCGAGAGATGGCTCTCTTAAAGCAATGACAGCTTTCTTGCCCAGCTGTCCGAATGCTTCACCGAGACCGACAGTTGTTGTTGTTTTGCCTTCGCCGGCCGGAGTCGGATTGATGGCAGTCACAAGCACAAGTTTACCGTTTGGATTAGATTCAACTTTCTTTAAATATTCATCTGAAAATTTAGCTTTGTATTTGCCGTATAATTCAAGGTCATCTTCTTCCACACCGATAGATGCAGCCACATCTTTGATCGGGAGCATGACTGCTTCCTGTGCAATTTCAATATCTGTTTTCATACTAACTCCTCCTGCGTATTAAAGGTGAATGTCATTCAGTTTTGTATCCCTGATGAGACTTTTATCAGGGTATCTTTCTCGATAGTATCACGATTCTCATAATAAGTATATTTAAAATTACTTATAGATTCTATTAGTTATACTTCTTATAGGGTTTTTTGTTGAAAAAATTGTAACTGTTCAGAGCTAACCTCCAAAATGCTGCGCATTTCGTCGGTGTGGCGTATCCGCCAAATAAAATTTCAAAAACAGTCTTAAAAATGCAAGCATTTTATACCTGTTTTTTGAAATTTTGTTTGGCTCTGAACAGTTACAAAAAATTATTGATTACTATTGAGGTAAGTCTCAAATTCTTCCATTGTCATCTTGATCTGACGTGGTTTGGTACCAATCTCCGGCCCTACAACACCGGCTTCACAGAGCTGATCCATGATTCGTGCGGCACGGTTAAAACCGATTTTGTAGACCCGCTGCAGCATACCGATGGAAGCTTTGTCTTTTTCAATGATAAAGCGGCCGGCTTCTTCAAAATAGACGTCTTTGTCACTGCCTGATGAACCGGAAGGACTGCTGATGGATGCGGTCTCAATACTTTTCTTGATGGTTTCGCTGTAGACCGGCTGGTTAGTCAAATGAGCTTTGATAAAGTCTGTCACACGGGCAATTTCATTCTCAGAAACAAAAGCACCCTGAACACGGACAGGTTTCTGCATTCCCTGTGGGTAGAACAGCATATCGCCGTTGCCGAGAAGTTTTTCGGCACCATTCATATCGAGAATGGTTCTGGAATCAACACCCGATGAAACAGAGAAGGCGATCCGGGATGGTACATTAGCTTTGATCAGGCCGGTGATGACATTGACGGATGGACGCTGTGTAGCAATAACCAGATGAATACCGGCAGCTCTGGCAAGCTGAGCCAGACGACAGATGGCGTCTTCGACTTCAGATTGTGCCACCATCATCAGATCAGCCAATTCATCGATGATGATGATGATCTGCGGCATTTTTTTATGCTGCTCGCTCTCGTATGGAAGATTTTCCACACGGGCATTGTAGCTCTTCAAATCCTTGGCACCGATTTCTGCAAATTTGTTGTAGCGTTCCATCATGGTGTTGACGGCCCAGTTCAGAGAACCGGCTGCTTTCTTCGGATCGGTAACAACAGGAATCAACAGATGCGGAAGCCCGTTGTAGACATTCAATTCGACGACTTTCGGGTCGATCATGATCATCTTAACCTCATTCGGATCTGCGCGATACAGAATACTCATAATGATGGTATTGATACAGACGGATTTACCGGAACCTGTTGCACCTGCGATGAGCAAATGCGGCATCTTCTCAATATCAGCGACAACTGTCTGCCCTCCGATATCTTTGCCCACTGCAAAAGCCAGTTTGGATTTTGATTGCTTGCATTTGTCAGATTCAAGCAGATCACGCAGATGGACCATTTCTTTGTGGGTATTCGGAACTTCAATACCTACAGCGGCCTTGCCTGGGATCGGAGCTTCAATTCGAATATCTGCTACTGCCAGATTCAGCTTGATATCATCAGAAAGGCTGACGATACGGCTGACCTTCACACCCTGGTCCGGCTGGAGTTCATATCGGGTAACAGCCGGACCGCAGCTGACATTGGTTACCTGGACACCGACACCAAAACTTTCAAATGTCTGCTGAAGCTTCAGTGCCGTTTGTTTTAGAGATGAAGCTGTCTGCTGATTGGTGCTGCCCCTTCCCTGATCAAGTAAATCTAATGGAGGAAATTCATATTTTTCAATCTCCTCTTCTGTGATCTCAAGGGGTTCATCAGAATCAGAAACGGCAGGATCAGACTTTGCTTCTGATTCTGTTGTTCTTGAAAAACCTGCAGATGCAGTTCTGCTGACGGAAACCTCAGAAGATTTTTTCGGAATCTCTGACAAAATTTTTGAGATATCGATCTCTTCAACAATATTTTGTTCGGATGTATCAGACAACAGTTCATTTGTCTGTATCGGTTCGGGCTCAATTGTTTCGGCTTTAATTGGCTCAGGTTTAATATGTTCGGTCTCCTCTTCGGACATTTCCTCCGGAAGGCCTTCAATTTCCAGATTCAGATCATCCGGTGATAAAACCGTTGGTTTCATAAATTCAGGAATTTGAATGCGAAGAGGCTTCACTGTCTGACCGTGGTCATAGGTATTTAACTGTTCGTCAGTAAAAGGCCGGATGTCAGATGCGGTTACTGTCTCTTCAGCTGCTGCAGCAGCTGAAGAGACATCTGATGATTCCGTCAACGGTATAGTGGGGATAGGATTGCTGTCGGCCGGAGCCGGAGTTTTAGATGATCCGGAACTCTCTGGCGGTTCTTTACGTGGTTTTGCAGAGTCTGATTTGTGAATGATAATGTTGGGAACCGTTTTTCTCGTTGGTTTTGGGTCGGGTTCTGTTTCCGGGGCTTCAAAATCCTCGTCATCTTCCAGAATAGAATCATCATCCTCTGCACTGTCAGCTTGAAAAAGCCGTTCTTCCGCTCGCTTTTCCCGCCATGCGGCAAAATTTGCAGCCAATGTTGAACAGGATAATGCGATGAGATGTCCAAGGCAGACAAAAAGCCGTTTGCCTGTAATGATGACAGCTGCAATAAGCATGATACATATCAGTATCACGGTCGTGCCGACACGTCCAAATGCGTTAAAAAGAAGCCAGCAGACGGTACATCCGATAATGCCGCCGCCGCTTTTGGAGGCGGCTGAATCCAGATAGCCGTCTATCAATGCCATGCTGCCGTCAAAAGAAGGATCGGATAATGCAAAAAGTGCCATAATCATCATTGAAAATACAATGGCTGCACCAAGTTTGAGCCGTGCAAGGCTGCTGCCGCGATTGGAGATGTGAAAGGCACTGCCGATAAAAAGGAGAAAAGGCAATGCATAGGCCATAACACCAAAAAGACCGAAGAAGATATCGGCCGCTTTGTTACCGACACGCCCGCCGATGCCGAATACGCTCAAAAGTACCAGGATGGAGACAGCCAGAATGACAATTAACTTAATTTCATCACCGATTGGTTCGTCGTAATCCTGTACCTGCATCCGAGAGGTTCTGCGATTCTTCTGAGCAGAAGATGCGTTCCTTCGAGATGTCTGCTGTCTGCTTCCAGCAGTCTTTTTTCTAGTGGAAGTCGTTTTTCTTCCGGCGGAAGTTTTGCCTGTAATATTCTTTTTAGTCGATGCAGAGTTTGTTTGCCTGCTGCGTTGATTTGCCGCCATCTAATCACTCCTTAAAATATAGTCGTTTCTGATAATTTGAAAACAAATGCGAAATACCTGCTGTCTGCATGATATTTCGCATTGTTATTGAAATCTTGTGAATAATCTTTTGTGTTAGCCTTTTACAAAATATGCAACGATGGCGATGATACCAACAACTGCACAGTAATAAGCAAAATATTGGAACTTATTGGAACGAACGATGCGGATCATCAGTTTGATGCATATGTATCCTATAACGCCTGCAATGATCATGCCGATAAAATAATATGCCAGATGACTGTTTGCCAGTGTTGAAGCATCAAAATGTCTCAATTCCAGAATGTTGGCACCGACAATTGCCGGAAGGGATGCCAGGAAAGAATACTTGACTGCGTACGAACGGTCAAAACCAAGCAGCAGACAGGCAGTAATTGTCGTACCGGAACGTGAAAGACCCGGGAATGTGGCAAAGCCCTGTGCGACACCGATGGCTACAGCGTTTCCATAAGTTGTCTTCTTCACCTTCTTGTGTCCGGATGGACGGGTATCGGAAATAAGAAGCAGAATTGCTGTGATAACAAGAAAAATACCAGGTACAAGCAATGTCTGGGAAGCTTTCTCAATCAGGGAACTGAAAGCAACACCCATGATACCGGTTGGAATGGTTGTAATAAGGATCAACACAACAAATTTCTTGTAGGCACTGTTGATTAAGCGGCGATACTTGACGCTGCCGCCGTTTTGCTTGCTGCTGATCCAAGTGCGGAAATTGTAAACGATATCAAATAACAGCTGGAATGCCGCTGTGAAAAGATTCTTGACATCCTTCCAGTAAACAATACAGACTGCAACAAGTGTTCCGAGATGAAGCATGGTATCAAATAACAGGCCAGTTTCTGTATTAATATTAAAAATGTTTTTGAACAAAGCAAGATGACCAGAACTGCTGACCGGCAGAAACTCTGTCAATCCCTGTATAATACCCATTAATATTGACTGCAGTAAACTCATAAAATAATTCCTCCAAATCATTTGCATTAAAAAAGAGGCTGCTGCCTGTCGTTTGCAACAACCTCTTGCATGCTATTTGCATTTTACTACATATTTTAAGCTTTAACAAGACCGAATTTGAAATTCGTCTATCATTTCATTTAATTTGTGCAGCGCATCGCTGATTCCGCCAATGGCATCTATCAGGCCGCATTCCACAGTTTCCTGTCCGTCAAGTACGGTTCCCACATCTTTGGCCAGCTTACTTGTATCAAGCATCATCTTTTTGAGATGATTTTTGGCAATGTTGGAGTTATTGACAATAAAGTTCAGAATACGTTCCTGAATACGTTCAAAATATTCATAGGTCTGTATGACGCCGATCACCATGCCATTCATTCGTACAGGATGGATGATCATTGTTCCGCTGGGGACAATAAATGAATAATCCGCAGAAACAGCCAGGGGGACACCAATAGAATGGCTGCCACCGAGAACCAGTGAAACAGTAGGTTTGCTGATGGAAGCGATCATTTCGGCAATGGCAAGACCAGCCTCTACATCTCCGCCCATTGTATTCAAAAGCACGAGAATACCGTCGATTTCCTGATTGTCCTCAGCCATTGCCAATAAAGGCAGAACATGTTCATATTTTGTTGTTTTAACATTACCGGGAGATTGTTCGTGTCCTTCAATCTCGCCAATGATGGATAAGAGAAAAATATGATGCTGACTATTATTCTCTTTCAGGATAACCTGTCCATATTCTCGGATCTGTTCGCTTTTTTCTGAAACATTGGATGTATCATTGTCCTGTGTATTTGTCTGCATAGTCCTGTACACTCCTTTTGAGGACAGTATATGCAGATTGTGGAATTTTATTCAACAATGGTAATACGTGCTGTGCCGCTTTCGGAATCGGATTCTTCTGCTGTGTCAGATTCACTTCCATCTGCACTCTCTGAAGCATCTGTCTGGATATTGAGTTTCTGCTGTTTCTGGATATATTCAGAAACAATGGAGGCAATTGTTTTGCCGCTGCTGATCTTGCCGGTAGATTCAGAAGTATAACCAAGCTGTGAAGCCAGAGTATCCGGCATTGCGACAACATAAGTTCTGGCATCATCCAACGTATGGCCTTCGACCATAATATCAGAAAGCCGGCTTCCGATACTGGTGCTGCTGTTGAAAGTATAGGTAACGCCGGATACCTGAAGAAAATTATCAGCCTGAGGATAATTTTCAAAGCTGGCTTCCAATACTGTACGGAGTTCACCGCCTGTCATTTTGCAGGTAACAAGATATAAATGTGTGTCAAAAAGGGCATCAATCTGTCCGCGGGTGACAGGACCGGTAACAAGTGTGCCGGCAATGTCTTTGTCAGGAATAATGGCAAGGGAGGCCTGATCTCCCGATGCTGCATTCAGCATGGCATCAGCAACAAAATTCCCGGTTCCGGTTTCTGTGTTGTGCCCTGTAAAGCTTTCTGTTCCGTCAGCCGGGGAATCAGCCGTGCTTTCGGAAGTATTATCTGAGGCATCTTCTGAAAGTTTATCAGAGAAAGTTCCTTCCGCTGAAGTATCGGAAGATTCTGTTATTGTAATACTGCCAAGTTGAAGAGATTCTCCTTCTGAAACGGATTTGGCAGCAGAGGATACAGCTTCAGCGGCTGCTTTATCATCGGATACCTGGGCAAAATCGGTACTTTTATAGAAAGTATTGGTGATGGAAGAACCGGATCTGGTGATATCAAGACTGGCAATGCCGATTACACTGCCACGCTCACCAGCACTGACAACTATGGCTCCGCTTTCTCTGGTATCTGTATTCGCCTCAGATGAACCACTTTCGATAACGAGACTGACACCGCTGATATCAGCAAGTGCAGAAGCAACAGATTCATCTCCTGTATAGGCAAGGACGATGACCGCATCTGTTCTGCCGGACATTTGTCCGATCAATGTCCGGACAGTTTCAACAGGGTCAGCAATTGTCAGACTTTCTGTCGCTGCCTGAGAGGGATCAAGTCCAGTTGTTACGCCGATAATGCCGATACGTACACTGTTGATTGTTAATATCTTGTAATTCTCAAGGAGTGTACTTCCATCGGATTTCATAATATTCGCTGCAAGGAAAGGAAAGGAAGCCTTTGAGCGCAGGGATGAAAGGACATCTGAACCATAAATAAAATCCAGCGGTCCCGGTACAAGCGCATCATAACCTGCAGTACTCATAATAGAAACCATGGACTGCCCTTCATCAACCTCTGCATGGATACTGCCGCCAAGACAATTTCCTGCATCAAGAAGAAGAACATGACTGCCGTCAGATGCAGCTTCTTTGGCCAGGGAAGCAACTCTGGCATAGCCGGCATATTCTTCGGTTCCGACTATCTGGCCTTCCATATTGCCTGTATAAATAATTTTCAGGGAGGCATTGCGGTCCGGCCGCAGAATGCCATGGGCAATCAATGCAATGACAATGATTGCGATCAGTATAAGGATTAACCGAAAATGGTTTCTGGATAAACCTTTTTCAGATTGCAAAACGGCAGTTTTTCTGCTGTTTCTGTCGTTTTTCATCATACAGCTCTCCTTTATACACCGGTAATTGTAATCTGGCACATCTTCATTGCTTCAAGGGCATTTTGATGGCTTTGTGGGGTAACACCGGCACAGCAGGAGGCATCAACAATAATTTCTGTATCAGGCAGCGCAGTTTTAAGGAGGATAGCGTTGGAGATAACGCAGATATCTGTACACAGTCCGACAATTTCAATCTGGTCAATAGGTGCCATGCGGGCGATACCGCTGACACATCCGGCAAGGCTGGTAGAGCCGAATGTCGGTTTATCAAAAATCAGACAGTGGTTCTTAAGTGCGTAATCGTTCAGATCAGACTGAAGTTCCCAGCCATCTGTCCCTCTGATACAATGCTTGACAGGAAGATTCTGTCCTTCCTGTGTTTCGAGATAATTTTCTTCATGGGTATCACGTGTAAACATAACGGGTCCTTTGAAGGAAGTCACCTTCTCAATCACCTTTGGAACGATTGCCTGTGCTTCTGCTGTACCCAAGGCACCATCTATAAAA